>Ga0209130_1000711_pt1 | contig 29657 bp, 37 predicted proteins | sample AraplaMF_Cvi_mLB_FD_184264 | JGI IMG/M metagenome (GOLD analysis project Ga0209130, IMG submission 184264) | Arabidopsis root microbial communities from the University of North Carolina, USA - plate scrape MF_Cvi_mLB (SPAdes) (version 2) | ecosystem: Host-associated > Plants > Roots > Endosphere...
TGGCCTTGGCCACGATGCAAGTCGCTGATCTTGCTCCCCAACGCTGACCTTCGACCAGCATCCCAAGAGGCGACGACTGTCGCATCTCTAACTGGCCTATGTGTCGCATCTCTAAAATGCCGCTACACACAAGGATCACATAAGATAGATTATGGAACTATCGGATATGCCGGAAAACATGGATTGCGGCTGATCCTTGCCTTGCCGCGCTTGACCCGGCCTTTCCGGCCTGCTTAGCGTTCCAGCACCGAAGCACCACTTTCAAGGCCAGATGTGATGAGCGAATTGCGCGTTCTTTCAGATGCTTTCATTCCAGAACTGCCAAACCGCTACAAAGGCAAGGTTCGCGAAAACTACGATCTGCCCGATGGCAACCGTATCATCATCGCCACGGATCGGCTGAGCGCCTTCGACGTCATCCTGACCTCGATCCCGAACAAAGGTCACGTGCTGACGCAGACCGCGCGCTACTGGTTCGAGGAAACCGCCGACATTTGCCCGAACCATGTGGTCAGCTATCCGGACCCCAATGTCGTCATCGGCAAGCGGCTCGACATTCTGCCGGTTGAGGTCGTCGTGCGCGGTTTTCTTGCCGGCACCACCAGCACCTCGATCCTGACCAAGTACCGCAATGGCGAACGTGAGATGTACGGCATCACCTTGCCGGACGGCATGCGCGACAACGAGAAGCTGCCGCAGCCGATCATCACGCCCACCAGCAAGGCTTTCGACGGCGGTCACGACGAGCCGCTCTCGGCCGAAGTGATCCTCGAGCAAGGACTGCTGACGAAAGAGCAGCTGGATACGGTCTGGCAATATGCGCTGGCTCTGTTTGCCCGTGGCCAGCAGCGCGCCGCCGAACGTGGCCTGATCCTCGTTGACACCAAATACGAGTTCGGTACCGACGAAAACGGCACGATCATTCTTGCCGACGAGATCCATACGCCCGATAGCAGCCGCTATTGGATCGCCGACAGCTACCAGCAGAGCTTCGAACGCGGCGAGCGCCCGAAAAGCTTCGACAAGGATTTCGTGCGCGCCTGGGTCACCGCGCGCTGCGACCCTTACAAGGATCCGATCCCAGAAATTCCAGTCGATCTCATCGAGCAGACATCTGCGGTCTATATCGAGGCTTTCGAGACGATCACCGGTCAGCGCTTTGTCCCGGACCTTTCAGGCGCATCGGTTCTGGAGCGTATCCGCACCAATCTGGCGCCCTATTTCTCCAAGTGAATCCGTATATTAGATAAGAATGCTAATCTGATTTACGCGTCACCAGACGTCGGATCGCCGACGTCGAATTCGAGCCGCATCATGTCGTAGGCCGGCTCGATATGATCGGGCGTTTCGCCCTGAACCGTGTCGTAATCCAGCGGCACATGCATGTGCGTCAGTACCGCCCGCTTCGGCTGCAGTCTGGCGATCCAGCCGAGCGACTGCACCAGCGACAGATGGCTCGGGTGGAACTTATACTGCAGGGTGTCGAGAACCAGCAGATCGAGACCGTCGAGCTTGGCGACGGTTTCGGCGGGAAAGTCGCTGACATCGCTGCAATAGGCAAAGTCGCCGACTCGGAACCCGAGCGAATGGATGTTGCCGTGAAACTGCATCAGCGGCCGGAACGGGATCGGCCCGCCGGCACCGTTGATCACCACAGGCGATAGATCGTCGGGAATGATCCGCGGCTCGACGATCGGTGGGTAACCGCTGCCGGGCGGTGATTCCAGGCAATAGCCGAATCCCTCGCGGATTCGCCCCATCGTATAGGCATCGGCCCAGATCGGCACCCGCCTCCGGTTTTCAATGACATAACCGCGCAGATCGTCGATGCCATGCAGATGATCGGCATGGGAATGGGTGTAGAGCACCGCATCGATGTGGTGCACCCCTGCTGCAACCATCTGCGCGCGAAAATCCGGACCAGTGTCGATGACGACGGTCGTCTTGCCACCATCGGGCGCGGTCTGCTCGACCAGCAAAGCGGCGCGCATGCGCCGGTTCTTCGGATTGTCCGGATTGCAGGCGCCCCAGTCACCGGTGATGCGCGGCACGCCCGGCGACGAGCCGCAGCCGAGAATGGTGAAGGCGCGCCGGAACGCCACGTCAGACCCTCGGCATCTTGGAGAAGATGCGGAAGGCGTTTTCCGTGGTGATCCTAGCGATCTCCTCGTTGCTCACACCGATCGTTTCGGCGAGCACGGCAGCCGTATGGGCGACATAGGCCGGCTCGTTGCGCTTGCCGCGGAACGGCTTCGGCGCGAGATAAGGCGCGTCGGTCTCGACGATCATCCGGTCGTGCGGCACGGTCTTGGCGATCTCGCGCAACTCTTCGGATTTCGGAAAGGTCAGGATGCCCGAGAAGGAGACGTAGCCGCCGAGCTCGACGCCGATACGCGCGAGGTCAGGGCCGGACGAGAAGCAGTGCAGAAGGAAAGGGAAGGCCCCCTTCCCTGTTTCCTCGGTCAGGATCGCCGCCATGTCTTCGTCGGCCGAGCGGCTATGAATGACGAGCGGCAAACCGGTTTCGCGCGCTGCGGCAATGTGCCGGCGCAGGCCTTCGACCTGGGCGTCACGCGGAGCGTTGTCATAGAAATAGTCGAGACCCGCCTCGCCAATCGCGACCACCTTCGGATGCACCGACAGCCGGACAAGATCTTCAGTCGTGATGTCCAGTTCCTCATCCGCATTGTGCGGATGCGTGCCGACGGAACAGAAGACATTCGGATAGGCCTCAGCGATCGCAAGGATCGTCTCGAACCGCTTCACGCGGGTCGAGATCGTGATCATCTGCTCGACACCCGCCTCATGCGCCCGCGCGACGATGGCGTCACGCTCCGCTTCGAAATCGGGAAAATCCAGATGGCAATGGGTATCGATCAGCATGCTCAAAGTGCCTTATTGCGCTTCCGGTGCAATGTAGCGCGGGAACACCGGCTTCGGCGCTTCAAGCGGGGTGCCCGACACGAGACGTCCCGCCTCGCCGAGGGCTGCGAAGTCGCGCTTGTCGGCGGGCGCCGCCACCAGGTCGAGCAGCTTTGCCGACGAGTCCGGCATGAAGGGCTGCAAGAGGATGGCGATCTGGCGCACCACTTCCGCCGTTACATAGAGCACGGTTCCCATGCGGGCCGGATCGGTCTTCTTCAGGGCCCAGGGCTCCTGGCCGGCGAAGTAGCGGTCCGTCTCGGAGACGACGGCGATGATCGCGGCCAGCGCCCGGTGGATCATCTGCTTGCCCATCTCGTCGCGCGTGATCTCGTGCAGCGCATCTGCGGCCGCCAGCATCGCCTTGTCCTCGTCGGTCAGGGTACCGCAGACCGGGACCTGGCCGTCGCAATTCTTGACGATCATCGACAGCGAGCGGCTCGCCAGGTTGCCGATGCCGTTGGCGAGATCGGAGTTGATGCGGGTCGCGATCCCCTCCTCGCTGTAGCTGCCGTCCTGACCGAAGGAGACTTCGCGCAGGAAGAAGTAGCGGATCTGATCCAGACCGAAATGCTCGACCAGATTGAACGGATCGACGACGTTGCCAAGCGACTTCGACATCTTCTCGCCCTTGTTGAGCAGGAAGCCATGGGCAAAGACGCGCTTGGGCAGCGGCAGGCCGGCCGATATCAGGAAAGCCGGCCAATAGACTGCGTGGAAGCGGATGATGTCCTTGCCGATCACATGGATGTTGGCTGGCCAGAACTTGGCGCGTGGACCCTTGGGATCGTCGAGATAGCCGGTCGCGGTGATGTAGTTCGTCAGCGCGTCGACCCAGACATACATCACGTGCGCCGGGTCGTTCGGAACCTTGATGCCCCAGTCGAAGGTGGTGCGCGAAACCGAGAGATCCTTGAGGCCCGATTTCACGAACGAAATCACCTCGTTGCGGCGTTCGGCCGGACCGATGAAATCAGGATTTTCCTCATAGTGCTTCAGGAGCTTGTCCTGATAGGCGGAGAGGCGGAAGAAGTAGCTCTGCTCCTCGACCCATTCGACGGGCGTTCCCTGCGGGCCGTAGCGGACGCCATCGTCGCGCAGTTCGGTCTCGTTCTCCTGGTAGTAGGCTTCGTCCCGCACAGAGTACCAGCCGGCGTAGGAATCCTTGTAGAGGTCGCCCGCCTCGCCCATGCGAATCCAGATGTCCTGCGACGCATCGTGATGGCGCTTCTCGGTCGTGCGGATGAAGTCGTCGTTGGACGCATTCAATAGCACGGCCATCTTCTGGAATTCCGCGGAGTTGCGGTCGGCCAGTTCCTGCGGAGTCACGCCTTCCTTGCGTGCCGTCTGCTGCATCTTCTGGCCGTGCTCGTCGGTGCCGGTCAGGAAGAACACGTCACGTCCATCTAGGCGCTGGTAGCGCGCCATGGCATCCGTCGCGATCAACTCATAGGCGTGGCCGATATGCGGCCGGCCGTTCGGGTAGGAAATCGCGGTGGTGATGTAGAAAGGGGACGTGTCTCTCATAGGCGGATTCGATCTATCTCGGATTAAGCTACGCACGCTCTTAGCGCATACGCCGCAAGGAAGAAACATGCGATCCGTGAAAAGCCCGGTCGGAGAGGTCGCCGCTGGCGCTGCCAGCCTTGCATAATCCGCATGCGCGACCTAGAACAAAACAGAAACAAACGAAAGAGGGTGAATCATGCTGGAGCGACTTGGCAGCCAATTTGAAACCGCCTCCGCCGGCTATGCCGGCGCGCACGGAATCGAGCGCGACCCCGACTGGTTCATCCTGAAGATGCAGGAGGAATTGGGGGAGCTGACGCAGGTCTGGAACAAGCTCAGCGGCCGCGGCCGACGCAACGGGAAATCAACGGACGAACTCAGGTCCCTGATGGCCGACGAGACCGCCGACCTGCTCGGGCATGTGCTGCTTTTCGCCCACCACCACAAGCTCGACCTGCAGGCGGCAATCGAGCGCAAGTGGCGCTTCCAGGCGGCGCTATAGCGCCGCTTTCAAATCGTCGAGCAGCGACAGGATGGTCTGCTTACGGTCGAGATTGTAGGCGTCGCTGACGGTCAGCCGCTCGGTCACGGAAGCCGAAAGCCGCGCGAAGCGCTCGGCGCGCACGATGTCTCCCGCAATCGCGGCCTCCCGCGCGTCGCGCATGATGCGGTCACTTGCGAGAGCCTGGAAGAATTCGAAGATCGTTTCACTGTCCTTGCCCGAGAGCACGTCGGCCAGCTTGTGCATGTCCTTGCGGACCGCCGGGCCCTGCCCTGCGAGGATTCCTTCGAATGTCGCGGCAATTTCCAGTCCGCCATAATTGATGAGCTTCAGCGCTTCGGCGACGCTGCCATTGGCGGCCGCGACGATGCGCTCGGCGTTCTCGCCTTCGAGATCGAAACCGAGATGCGCCAGAGCCTGACTGAGCGGCGCGACGTCGAGCGGCTTCAGCCGCAGCGGCAGGCAGCGCGAGCGGATCGTCGGCAACAGTTTTCCGGGCGCATGCGTCAGCACCAGGAAGAGCGAGCGGCGCGGCGGCTCCTCGAGGATCTTCAGGATGGCATTGGCCGCATTCCGGTTGAGGTCGTCCGCCGGGTCGATGATGACGATGCGCCAGTTGCCCGTACCTGACGTCTGGCTGAAGAACTTGCCGGCGCGTCGGACCTCGTCAACGGTGATCGCGCCCTTCGCCCTGCCCGTCTTCTCATCGATCGGGCGGCTCAGGTGCAAGAGATTGTGCGAGGCGCCCGAGGCGAGCTGCCGCCCGATGGCGGAAGCCGGATCGGGATCGGAAATCGCTTCAGGCGCTTCCGCGGGTTCAGGATGTTTCAGGATGTGATGCGCAAAGCGAAAGGCAAGCGTCGCCTTACCAATCCCCTCCGGCCCTTCGATCAGGATCGCGTGGTGTCCCTTGCCGGAGCGATAGCTCTGCGCCAGGAAGCTTTCCGCCTGTTCGTGGCCGAACAGTCGATTGTTCTCGGCGGGCGCGATGGCGCCATCCAGGACGCCGCCTCTTTCCGCGCTCATGACACGACTTCCTCGGTCGACGTGTCGGTGCCGTCGCCATGCGGCAGGAGGGCCTCGACGAGGGAAAGCACCTCGGTGGCGATGGCCTCGACAGGCTGCGTCGCATCGACGACCCGGCATCGCTCGGAATCGCGCCTGGCGATATCGAGAAAGGCGTCCCGCCGTTTCTCATGCGTCTCCAGCTGCTCCTTCTCGAAGCGATCAGGATTGTCGTCCCCGGCGCGGCGTTGCGCCCGCTCGAGGCCGATGCTCGCCGGCAGATCGAAAATCACGGTCCGATCCGGCACGACACCGTTGATCGCCACACGCTCCAGACTTTCGACGAAGCTTTGCTCCAGGTTGCCGGTGATGCCCTGATAGACGCGCGAAGAATCCATGAAACGGTCGCACAGCACGATCGTACCCTTGTCGAGCGCCGGCCGGATGACCTCTTCGACATGATCGCTGCGGGCCGCTGCAAAGAGGATCGCCTCCATCCTGACCCCGAAGGCCTCCGCTGCTCCCGAAAGAAGCACGTGGCGCACTGCTTCGGCGCCGGCCGAACCGCCAGGCTCACGTGTCATCAGCACCTCGTAGCCGCGCCCGCGCAGGGATTCGGCAAGAAGACGAAGCTGCGTCGACTTGCCGGCACCTTCCCCACCTTCGAATGTTACGAACAGACCTTTTTTCAGCGACACCATGCGTTCCCATATCGGCATGCGACCCAGGTCACGATGATTTCAGGTCGAATCGACCTGAAATCATCGTGACCTGTTCTAATAAGCTAGAGCGGAACGCGGGCGGAAAACCGCGCACACTTTCCTCATTCCGCTCTGGCCCTGTTTAGCCGATTGGTCCGCCGTGTGAAACCGTCAGGTGACGATGAATTGGCGTGAACCGCCCTCGCCGCAACCAGCTGCGGCTAAATCCAGAAAAACAGCAGTTCCTGCAGCGCATCGAGAGCACGGCTGGTCAGCGTGCCCTGCCCGACGGCACTGGCGGTCTTGACCGGCACTTCGCGCAGCAGCTTCTCGCCGTTCCACAATTTGACGACGCCGACTTCCGTCCCCGCCGTCACCGGCGCCCGCAAGGGCCACTTATAGACGATACGCGCCGTCAGCCGTTCCGGATTGTCGACCGGCAAAAGCACGTCGACCGGACCGCTGGCAACCAAGGCGACGTGGGCGGCATCGCCGCCATAGACGGCCGCTTCGCCAATCGCCTCCCCGTCGGCAAAGATCCGCTTCTTCTCGAAGGCGGTCATGGCCCAATCGAGCACCTTGCGGCTCTCCTCAATGCGCTCCTTGTCGGTTTCGAGACCGGCCATGGCGAGATAGACCCGGCGGTCGCCGCGCTGCAGCGAAGCGGCCAGGGAGAAACCGAAGCCTTCGGCAAAACCGGTCGCCAGGCCGTCCACGCCTATGTTGGCCGCGATCAGGGGGTTCTTATTGCGTTGCAGGATCTTGTTCCATTCGAACTCCGGCTGCGAATAGAGCCTGTAGAGATCGGGATGTGCCTCGTGGAGGTGCCGAATGAGCGTTACCAGTTCGCTCATCGTGATCTGGTTGCCGGGATCCGGGAGCCCAGTGGCATTGCGGAACGTCGCAACCGGCATGCCAAGCTCGCGCGCGCGCGCCGTCATCCGCTCGGCAAAAGCGCCCTCATTCCCGGTCATGCCTTCAGCAAGGATAATGCAGGCATCGTTGGCAAGCTGGACCGCCACACCCTGCAGGAGGTCGGCGACGCGGATGCGGGATTTCAATGCGGCAAACATCGTCGAGGTGCCGGCGGGCGCACCGCCGGTGCGCCAGGCGTGCTCGGACACCTCGAAGGTGGTTTCGGCGGAAAGCTCGCCCTTGCCGAGAGCCTCGGCCACGACCTCCATCGTCATCAATTTGGCGAGCGATGCAGGCGGTATCGGTTGATTTTCGGCGCGTGAGAAAAGCACGGTGCCGGTTTCGGCATCGACAAGCAGGATCTGCTTTGCCTTGGTATCGAAAGCGGGCGCCGGTGTCTGCGCGAATACGGCGCCTGTAAACAGCGCAACGCCGAAAAACACCGCCGAAAACATCTTCATGCGCATGGGAAACTCCGGTTTCCCCTTGGGCATAGCAGCGTGGTCATTTTGGCACAACGCCGCCTGCGGTTATCGGACAGAACCGCTTGCTTTCTGGCGCTCGGCGTAATCGACAATCACTTGGGGGGTAAGCTGCTTCCGGTCGACCATAATTGCTTCAAACGGCGACTCGGCATCGCTGACGCGGACTTCGACGTAAGCTGCAGCATAGGCCATGTTGCCGTCGGGCATCGGGATGAACTCGGGCCGCTCACGCGGGATCGGGCCGATTTCCGGCAGCATCACGAACTCGTTCAGTGATTGCGGCTGGGCGAACTGCGGCACGGGGGCTGCGAGCGCCGTCACCGGTCCGCCAACATCGAGCGAGGCCTTTGCGGGGACGGTGATCGTGCCAAGGCTCTGATTGCGGAACGGCTCGTTGGAGGCAACCATCACGCCGGTCGCGATCTGGCCTTCCGGCATCACCCTCGGGCCACGTTCGCCCTTCTGGACGTAGGACGCCATCAGATAGGGCATATCGTTGCCTTCAAGCGGCGCGCGGCCGACATATTGCACGCGCACCTGCGCGCTGCCCTTGCGCTTGATGTCGAGCATGTCGGCCGTCTTCGAGGAGACGTCGATGATGCGGCCGAATTCATAGGGACCGCGATCGTTGACGCGCACGATGACCGACGTGCCGTTTTCCATATTGGTGACGCGCGCATAGCTCGGCAGCGGGAACGTCGGGTGGGCGGCCGACAGATGGGCCTTGTCGTAGACCTCGCCGTTGGCGGTCAGGCGACCATGAAAGGCCGAGCCGTACCAGGAAGCCGTACCGGTCTTGTTGTAGCCGAAGTCTTCCTTCGGCTGATACCACTTGCCCTTGACCTGATAGGCCTTGCCGACCTGATAGCGTCCGCCGCCCTTGGGGATGTTGTTACCAGTGGCCACGCGCGGGCTTGCCTTCACGCCGTAAACGGATTCGGCGAAGTATTCCTTGCTCCGCGGCTTCTTTTTGATGCTCGACGTGGATCCGCAGGCCGCGAGCGTTACGCACAGCGCAGGAATTGCCGCAAGGCGCAGTCCCTTGACCAGATATGCCGCATTTTTACTGGATGTCATCTGTCCCACAACATCGATCGAATAGCCGTACTCGAAACCTTCCGCTCATGCCCCAGCGGAAATCTCGGCGTCCCGAAACGGAACAGTCGATTAAACATGACAGCAACAAGGCGAAAATGCGAACTCATCCACAGATCAGCGCCGGATTTCATGCGTTATGGTTTACAGATGGTTACCGGCAAAGCGTGCCCGCACGCTCCAGTCCGGCCATCGAGAAAATCTTTCAGCGACGCATGTTAAATCTTGCAAAGCGACAGGGCTTCGCGCAATAACGCCGTGCCCGGTAAGCAGTTGACTGCGAGCTCAGGCAAGGACAGGTGGCCGAGTGGTTTAAGGCTCTGGTCTTGAAAACCAGCGTACGGGAAACCGTACCGTGGGTTCGAATCCCACCCTGTCCGCCATTTTCCCTTGAATTTATTGTAGTTTTTCGATTTTTTGACCAGAAATAAGCCGGTTATCATAACCTGCGAGCGAAACGCTTCGCCGCTGAAGAATTCACGATCGACTGCAGCAATGGTAAGCTACGCCCGCCACCAGTGAGGCGCCAATGCCTGAGAATCGCCACGACCATTCGCAAAGAACCAGACGACACGTGGACGGTGTTCGATATCTTCACCGGCATGCCCGTGCTTGTGAACGAAGATGGAGCAAGTCGGCCTGGATATGGAGCAGTCCGACGACCTCGTCGACATGCTGAACCTGCTGTACATCAGGCGCCGATCAGGGTCGGTGCACTGATGTGCTGCCGCCCTTCCCGCTAGAAATCGAAATAGACCGTGGCGCCAGATCTACGCTGGTAGCGGTAATAGTCGCGATAGCCGTAATAGCCGCGGTCGCGGTATCCACCATAGTAACCGTAATGGCGGGGGTAGCACCTGCCATAGTAACCGCAAGCGTACCGCCTGTTCCAGCGGCGATCCCATCGACGATCTGCGCGCCAATGACGATGATGGCGCCAGTGGACCTGTTCGACGGTGTCCGTCTGCACTTGGACGGGCTTCGGCACGAAAATCGGTGCGGCGCTTAGCGGGAGGGCGAAAGTTGCGGCCAAGCCAAGCGCTGCGAAGGCGGACAAGAGCTTCTTCATAGCAAACTCCTCGTATCTGGTAATTACTTTGAGCTAGTCGTCCTGAACGTCGGATGAACGTGGCTGGACTCGCCCATACCCAGTTAACGCAGCAGGTCATCACGAGTTTCGGAACAGACCGCCCCGCCCTCCGTTTCTCATGCAGCCTCGACAGGAGAAAACAACCCATGGCCAACGAAGACGAATACGGCACACCCAAGGAAAACCTTACCGGCGTACGCAAGGCTGCCCAGACAGCCACCGACGCTGTCAGTCGTGAAGCGAACGCTCTCGTGACCGGCGCCGCCGACCATCCATATACGGCAACTGGCTTGACACTGACGGTCGGCTTGCTGTCGTTTGCTATTGGCTACGTGATGGGCCGATCGTCGGTAGAAACCAAGCGAAGCTACTGGCGCTAAAAATATCGCCGGCTGGTGAGGCCGGCGGGTCGCTGTGGTGGCTGAACGTTATTGGTTGACGGGCCTGCCCGCGGCAGTCTTTGCAGCGTCATCGTCTGCATGTGCGCGATGAACATCCATCAAATCAGCCAGCGTAGGAGCTTTTCCGGTTACACGGTTGATAATGCGCTCCAGGACTTCGTCAACGTGCTTCGGCACCCACCTGAAGCCGATCTCGCCCAGGACTTCGGAATGCGCTTGGCCGAGCCGCTCCGTGCTAATCTCTTCATCTTCCTGCAGCGTCTCGTAGCGCCGCGTAAGGTCAGCATTGGCATCCTGTTCAGCCAGCCGAGCAAGCAATATCCTCGCTGTCTGATTTCGGGAATCTTGGGGGTGGCGTTCCTGCTTTTGGACGCGCCATGCAGCAGTCTTGTTCACTTCGAAGGAAAGGGCGTTAGTCATGTCATTCTCCTCTCGCAACGCGGCGCACAGGCACGCGTAGTTGACCATCCGTGTACTCGGCAAGAGCGCACGGTTTTCAGATGTCCGCTAAGGCGGATTTGATCGTTGCGTTGAAAAGCCTCTAACGTATTACGTCGAGACATGGCCCCTGAGGGCGGACGGCACCTAAGTCCGTGATAATTTCGTAGCGCAACGTTTCCGTGCAGTCAAGATACCGGACGGCGCGCTGCTTGTGTTTGCGCAGGTGGTGATCGCGCCGGCCATTGGTGTCTCGTAAAGGCCCGTCCGCTGCCCGTCGTGTCCAAGCAACGAGCGCGCTACGGTCCCCGGCCCATTTCTGAACCGTACCCCGCGGGGGTGGGAATAAAAGGCCCCGTCGCCAACGCAGCGCCTGGGGCAAGGCTGCGGAGGTCCGCAGTGAACTACTGGGGCTGCAACGCCTCGGCGGCGTGTCGCAGCGCGTGGACTTGGAAGCTTAGCTCGTCAAATCCAATCTGCTCATGAAGTGCGATCTCGTGGAGATCCTCCATCGCGCGAACGTTACTGAAGACTTCGTTGATCAGTGTGACAGCGATCCGGGCCATCATCTGAACGTTATAAATGTTCTCCGACCAAGGTTGGCGCGGGCGACCCCTATCGGCGCCCTGCGCTTTCTCTAAACCGGCTTCCCCGGTTGCGCGTCTTAATCTTGAACCTTCTTCGGGCTCGAATGCGATCGGCGGTACGACTCTTAATCTGGCTTGCTTGGCGGACATTGTTGCGCTCCTCGTTGATTTCTGGCTTCGATTTCGATACAACGTACTAATATCGAAACATTTTCGGTACGTCAACACGAAATTGAAGCAGTGTATCAAAAATGAATCCTGTACAATGCAAGATGGCCCGCGTGGCACTTAACTTGGGCGTTAGGGATCTAGCTGCGCTGGCCAAGGTGGCACCAGGCACCGTCTCACGCTTTGAGGCTGGCGAAGAACTTAAGCCGCGTACGGTTGAGGACATGAAAGGCGCTCTGTCCGCTGCCGGCGTCATCTTTGTTGAAGATGAACGCGGCGAAGGCGTAATCAAGCTCCGTGACAGTCGGCAATGAATGCCGTCGCGGTACGCATCTACGTGATCCAGCCAGACGGCGAGCTCCAGCTACTGCTCGATGCTGACACCGATTACTTTGGCGGCTTTTGTCCCAACATTGGGGACGTCTTCAGCTTCTTCAGAGATTCTAGACATTTCCGAATCGTGAGCCGCCACTTCCTGCTTGCAAAGGAGCGCGACCGTGGCTGGGCATTGATGTGCAGCGAAGAGACGGACGCGATCCATACAAACGTCGCGGTGACATGGGCGCTCGATAGCGACTGGGCAACGGAGATTGAATTGAAGCTCATCGAGGATCGTGCTCGTGATGCGCGCAGGCAATTGAAGGCTTCAAGGAAGCCACGCGGCTGATAGCTATTCAGCCTTTGACAAATTTGTAAAACTATTGCAATTACAATATGTTAGTTAAAATCAACCTCTTGCTGAGTACCTTCGATTGTGTATGTTCCGGCGCATCCTGAACAACAGCGTCGAAACCCTCAATATGCCGATAAGCAAGACATCCAACGCACCCTCCCAAAAACGCCGCCCCAGGGGCGTTCCCCCAAAGCCGATCGTCGAGTTCCCCGAACCCCTCTTCGACGAATGGGAAGATCCGCCGACGTTCGTGGAAGCTTTGCAACTTCACATGAGACGCTACGGTGACACTTGCTGGTATCTTCATCGAGCAATCACGCGACCTGGCGAAGCATTCAATCGAAAGACGATCGTCGTCTGGTTCAATGGCGAGAAGCCGCCGCGAAGCGTACAAAGCCTGGAGATGCTTGGGCGCATAGAGCGCCGCTATCGACTGCCCCCCGGCTACTTCAAGAGCAAACTGCCGAATCCTATGCGAGCGACAAAGGGGCACAATGTGGGGGCTGGGATTGGAGATGCCGAGCGCCGGCGCCTCTCCTGGCATCTACCCGACGACTTCAACTCTCTTCCGTTCCAAAAACGAGAGGAGATCATCGAATGGGTGCGGCGGGTAATTATCAGCGGCACGACAGAATACCGCCGATTCCAAGCGGCGGCGATTAAGCAGCGATATGCAATTCGGTTCCCTGCCCTGACTGGCCGTTCAGTGTCGCCGGTTTGGGATATCGAAGATGAGGATCCGAACGCCGTCGACCCTGACCTCTTGTCCGGCAGCCTCGATGCACCCGCGAGCCTGGCGGCCGAGATGGAAGGTCTTGTCCGATTCAAGACAACCACGCTCACAGATCTAGGTTTTCAGCGAAATGGCGTTTGGGGCGAGGAAACTGCCGCACAGAAGATCGAACATCTCGGATTGATGTTCGGCGCATTGTCTGCATCGCCGGACGAAGGTGTGCGGGGCTACGGCCTCCCCTTTGAGCGCCTAACGTTTGGCCTGCTGGCGTTTCCTGGCCTGTGGGATTGGTACCTTCGCTGGCGCGAGCGGCGGCGTGGATTTTACACGACATGGGAAGTAAACATGCTGTCCATTGCGCTTGCACTGACGCGCAAGGAGACAGGCTGGCTTCGGCAGCACCCTGAGTTGCTTATGCGCGTGCGATCGATCCCAGGGCTGATTTCAGAAGCCGAAATCACGGCCGCGTCGAATGATTGGCATGGATACTGCGACAACCTATACCGTCACCTCGCCAATCGCTTGAAAGAAATTCAACGCGTCCATCGCGTCCATCGCGATCCGTTCGAGCCAATCATGTGTGTGCTCGAGACCGACAGCCCGCTTTTAGAATACCGAAAAATCACCGACGAGATCCTCGCTCGGATGCCTGATGAGAAAAGACATCCGCGAGCCGCTGCCGAATCTGTACGATCATTCCTGCTGCTGCGATTGGGCCTGCACCTCGGACTCAGGCAGAAAAATTTGCGGCAACTGCTCGTATGTCCTCGAGGCCGTCTTCCGACCACAGAACGCCGCTTAGAGGATTTGAAATGCGGTGAACTGCGTTGGAGCGATCGAGACAACGGTTGGGAAGTGTTGATCCCTGCTAACGCATTCAAAAACGCAAGCTCATCGTTTTTCGGTCAGAAGCCTTTCCGCCTGGTGTTGCCAGACCTCTTGGACCTCTACCATTACATCGAAGCCTACGTGAGCCGACACAGAGCAGCGCTCCTCGGCGAGACCAAAGATCCCGGCACATTCTTCGTCAAGACCACGAAGTCGAATACCAAAGACGCAACATACGACATTTCGTCCTTCTACGACGTCTGGCGACTCACGATTCAGCGCTACGGCATCTACAACCCATATACCGGGCGTGGAGCAATCAAGGGGCTGCTGCCCCATGGTCCGCATAACGTGCGCGACGTTCTGGCTACCCACATCCTGAAGAAAACAGGCTCCTACGAGCAGGCAAGCTACGCGATCCAAGACACTCCAGAAATGATCCGGAGCCACTACGGGCGGTTTCTGCCGGAGGATAAGGCCGCGATCGCGGCGCGGATCTTGAATGAGGTCTGGATGGCGGCATGAAGATGACCGATGATCCCCTTTCTAAGCTCCCCATGTTTGCGTCCGATCAGGAAATCGCCATCGCCATCGTGGGCAAGTCGAAGGCCGCCGATTGGAGGCGCGGAGCGCTTGTTTTGCTAGAGGCGCGAGGGTTTCCAAAGATCGATCCACTCCATGGCGGCAGACCGGTACCGTTGGTGCGCAAATGGTGCAACCAGTACATGGCTCTCGACGCTAGCTACGTGCTGCAGACATTGGAGCCCGCGAAAGAGAACCCGGAGTCATGGACCCGTTCAAAACGGCAGGCGCGCGAAGAGCGCAAGCCTCAGCTCGGACTAAGTACCCGCTGCCTCTCGGCTTTGCGATTCATGGTGGAACATCCTGACGTTCGCACCAGCGCGGAGATATCCGGCGCTCGGGATCTGACGCTCGATCAGTTGGCCCAGTCTGGCGCGCTAAAGGAAGGGCGCCGCGATAGCCAAGGCGATCGGACATGGACCGTTACGGATCTTGGGCGTGAGGAAATGGCCCGCATCGACGACTGGCACGGAGGAAAACGCCGACTGCCTTGATGGCGCTGGAGAAACCCTGGTGGCGGCGAATGACCCGGAAACCAGCCCCCATCCTGATTCCCATGAAAGAGGTCTGCGCGCTGACCAGTCTCTCGCGCACCATGGTCAACAGACTTCGTTCACAAGGCCGATTTCCGGATGTCGTCGAACTCGGCGACCGCCGGGTGGCGTTCGTGCGGTCGGAAGCGCTGGCCTGGATTGAGGAGAGGATTGCGGGGCGCGCCCAAAGGGCGGCGCTACGTGCCTGTCTGGGGGCCACTTGACCACCACTGAAAGTGGATCAACATTCTTTTAGGCAACAATCTAGGGGCGACTCGTGAAACTCATTCCCATCGCGATTGGCATGGCCGTGGCTATGGCGTCATGCGCCACAGGCGAAAGCATGTCGCGCATGAACACCTATAAGTTTCCTGTACATCACGTGAAGATGGCCGACGACACGTACCGGGTATACGAGCACAAGACCGATAACTCGCTGATGGTCGCACCAAGCCTCGGTAAGACCATGGCAATTGGCGCAGCCCAAGGCGCAACGCTTGGGCTGGCCGACGCAATGACACCGGAGAAGAGGCTTGAGGCAGCCGCGCAGCAACACCTCGCGAATACTGGCCGCGCCGGTTGCAAGATCACGCGGGGCTATCTGCTGAGTAAGCCGCTATTCGAGTTTTGGTTCGAATGCCCGACGGTAGAACCGAAAGCATCGTGATGCTAGCGCCCCTCCCAGTCGCCCCTTCCTTTGCCACTTGAACGCGAGCGATCCACGTCGTACCTGTGGGAGAGCGAGATGAACCGAAGCGACTTCAATGTTTAAGAATTTCCCACACTCCGACCTGATTCTGGTCAGCGCCGCAGGTCAAGAAGCGAAACTAAAAGGCATTATCGCCGGGGACCAAATTATTGTGCCGGATGCATCAGCGAGCTTCGACATTGGAGATGAGATCCGACGTTCTTTGCCCAACGGTAAAGACGAAACCTTCGAAGTGGTTGACCCCGTTTTTCAAGAAGCGTTCGAGCGAATACCGGCGCACTATCAGGTGAGAGTGCGAAAAAAGGGCCTCCTTCCTGCAGGTGGCGGCGGTAACTACACGATTAACGTCACTGGCAGTAATCCGCGCGTAAACATCCACTCGCAAGATAACTCCCACAATATTGTAAATGAACTGAAAGTGTTCGAGGATGCACGGGCCGCTCTGTTAGCCCAGCTACCAGACAATAATCAGCGAACTCAGATCATTCAGAACCTCGACGCCGCCAAGGCGGCGGTCGGAGACGCGAACTCTTATCGTGGCGCCTATCAGAAGCTCATATCAAGCGCCGCCGACCACATGACGGTCCTGGCGCCATTCCTTCCCATGCTCACATCGTTCCTCGGATAAAACAGTATGGATCTTAGGACATTCGTTGCTGAAAGCCTTACTCAGATATTGGATGGTGTGCGCGACGCACAATCTCGACCAAACGGCGACAATGTGGCCGCGGAGGGATATATCACCCCGACCAACGGAAGCTTGATGACCGGCGGGACCAGTGGATTTTTTACGCTGGTCGAGTTCGACGTCTCCGTCCTTGCAGAGGCGAAAGAAGGGGGCACTTCAGTGAAAGTCGCGTCCGCTGAAATGTCGGATGGCTCTTCCAAGTCTCTACAAAACGCCAGCAGGGTAAAGTTCTCGGTCCACGTCCGTTTACCAGAAGGCGGACGGAATAGGGATAGATCGCTCGACCACCGTCACTACCGCGCTAGAAGCGACTACGATCCCGTGTAACTGCAATCAATCCGCATCGAGGGCGGTGATCGGGGCGACGGGGCGCAAACCATCACTCGAGCTCACAAACCTTCGTCTTCTCATCGAGCGCCCGCACCCCCTTGTATGACGGATGCCTGAGCTTGCCATCCTGCGTCCACGCTCGATACTCGACCTCAGCGACAAGCAGAGGCTCGGCAAAGACCGCCCCCTTGCGCTTCAATCCTGCCGGCGGCTTCTCAGCCGGGATTGCGTTGAGCAATTCGCGCAGCGCGACGGATTCCTGATTGCTCCACCCAGTGCCGCACCCTCCGACGTAAACGAGATCATCACCCTTCCTCGCGGCCAGAAGCAGCCGGCCGATCGCGCCTGGCATCGTCGAGGGTTCATAGCCGACGATCACAAAGGTGTCGCGGCGTACGCACTTGATCTTGAGCCATTCGGGGCGGCGCCCGGATCGATACGGCGCGTCGCGCCGTTTCGCGATGATGCCTTCTAGGCCGAGCTCGCACGCGGCACGGAAGAACTCGGCGCCGTCGGCGTGCACCTCCTCGGAGAAGCGAATCGCGCCAGTCCTTCCGGCGACGATCGGCTCGAGCAATTGCCGGCGCTCGGTCAACGGCAACGCGCGGAGGTCGTGGCCATCGAGATAGAGAAGGTCGAAGGCGAAAAAGATAATCTCGCTCGGCTCGTGCAGGCTTGGCCTCTTGCCGACCGCGCGCTGCAGCAGACCAAAATCGGAGCGGCCCTGGTCGTCGAGCACGACAGCCTCGCCATCAATGATCATTGTCGCATGGCCGAGCTCGCGCCCCTCGGCGACGATAGCGCCGAATTTCTGGGTCCAGTCATAGCCGCCGCGCGTGATCGCCCTCACCTCGCCAGGCTCGACATGGACGGCCAGTCGGTACCCGTCCCACTTCACCTCAAAGGCCCACTCCGGACCCTTCGGCGGCTTGTCGACGAGGATTGCGACGCATGGCTCGACGCGGCGCGGCATCGGTTCGGACAGCGCGGTGGGAACTGATTTCTTTCGAAGGGTCTAGCCATTCAACGTTGACGATTTGCTCGTCTCTGGATCATCGCGGCTAACGCAGCGAGCCGACTTTGCGGCAGCTTGACAATGAAAGTATCAATGTCGCGTCCGAAGTTCGACCATGCTTTGTCGCCGTTGATACCCTTATCGATCACCCCGGCCTCTTCGAGTTCGGAGCGATTCATGTTGATGCGTGCAAGGGAAATCTGCAGCAGGTCGGGCCCGGTGATCATCGCCCCACCCCCTGCTGTCGAAGGTTCATCGTTCCATGAGTAGATTGCCGCGCTGCATTGTCAGGTTCCGCGGCTTCTTCCTCCTCGATGACCCTTTGATAACAATCCTCGATATCCTGGGCGATGCCGTCGGCGTCGTAGAGGTAACCATCGGTGCCGCCGTCAGTTTCAATGATCTCAGCCAGTGAGTTCATTACCACGCGACCGAGGTGTTGCAGGGCGTCGCGATGATGATTGGCGCCTCCGCTCGCGAACGCTTCGCGCGCTTCGTCGATCGCTTGACGCATGGCTTGAAATGATCCGTCGATATGGAGCTTCGTGTTCACAGCACCGCCTCCTTAACGCTCGGCTTGGTGCAACAGACTCCCTAACGCGATACTCGTGGATATGTTCATCCTACTATCGACAGACAGCTAAACGCCACAATTGATTCGCTGGCACTGGCATGTCAGGCGGCTCCCCGTCTTCGGTCTCCGCCCGCCGGAGGCATGAATACCACCGCGACCCTGCGCGACCCGCAGCGGGGGCACCGGAGCCGGGAAGCAAGTCTTGCGAGGGGAAAGTCGCGGCCGCGCGTCGTGACAAGCGTCAGCATATCGAGATCATAGGTCCATGTGCATTCGCGGATAGACTTCAGGCCCTCGCGCTTGCCATACGCGCAGCGCGCCTTGAGGCGCCATCCGAGGCTGAAAGCTTCACCGATTGTCTCGACCATGAGGTTGAGATAATGTAGGAACAAAAGAAGAACAATCTTTAGCATTCGAATTCCCCAAAATTGGGGAGGGAGGCCTGCTGTGAGCGACGATCCATCCGCCGCAAAGAAGTCAACCGAAGGCCCCCAGGCTCACCTGTGCGAGCACCCTGGCTGCAAGAGGTGGGGTGGATTTGGCTTCGCCATCGGCAAGGGCCCGTCCAAGTGGTTCTGCTTCGAGCACCGGCCGGCGGTCTGGCCTCCGTCGAAGCAGGCGTGATCCCATGACCGATCACAAGCACCTTGATCAAGGCATCTACATCCGCCTCGTGACCACACGGGAGCCAATAAAGCGAGCGTTCGCCGGCACTGGTGGGTGAAGGCGGCGCGAGAAATCGAGCGCTCATTGGATTGCTCAGTCCATCACCACCGGCATCCGCGGCAATCACCGCATTGAACGGGACGGCGTGGCCGTAGCGGAAGCAGAAATCGTCGAACTACTGGCGGAGGAACTTTGGAAGGTGCCCGAGGCGATAGCTAAGGATTTCGTCGGCATCGATGCCCGCAAACGAGACGATGCCAAGGCGGCGATCACGCAGGGGCTGCTAACGGCCCTGACCAGCCATTTCGAATGCACATTCTTTCAGCCGGAGTATCGCGGCATGGGGCCATCGTCCTATCCGTCGTGTCGTTGACGAACCGGCGCGGAACGACGTTGAAAACCGCGCGTTATTAAAGCGGCTCCGTTTCTTTCACACCGCCTTACGTAACTCGCGCCACTCAAGCCAGTGTTCTTTCGGAAGGAGTATCGCAATGACAACCAAAGATACCAACGCAAAGCCAGAGCAGGCGAAGCCCAATGACATCCATCAACCCGCGGACCGCGAGAAGCACCGCGACGAGGAGTCGATCGCGCCGCCAACCGTGCAACCTCCTGGCGCCAAGGATACGAGTGAAAAACCGAAGGTGAACCCCGTCACTGGCGTGGCGATCTAGGCAGTATGGGACCGTCTACTTGGGGGAACCGTCTGGCATTTTAGACGTTTCTGCTATACCGACAACCACATCCCCTGTGGCTTGTCGGCGGGCTCCATATCGTCCCCCGTTTTGGAGCCCCTGCGCATAGCGCACTCGGTGGCCTCGTCGAGAATGGCGAGGTCATTGTGATATGGGCATCGCCGTCTGAGCGATTGCTTTTCGCCCGTGTAGGCGCATACTTCACCATCGCTGGGCAGTTTTCAGGCCGCGGCGAAGCCGCAACAACCCGCCGAGATAAGTTGGCCTCGTCGAAGCCGAGCCAGTCGAAATGTCGGTCGAGTCGCTGGCGTCCAGTTCTGTGCGACGCCACAGCGGGGTTGGTAGGGCTCGGTCATGGGTCATACAGCTCCCGCCCGGTGGCCTTGCATATCCTTCGCCAAAGCTTTCCGCCAAGCAGTGGTATCCGGAGCAGTTCTGCCGAGGGTACGTGCTTCAAATCTTCTGCCGTCTCGAATCCGAGAATATTGAGCTCTTGAAGGAGCCACGGGTGCTAGTTCAGATCTGAGGGCTTTGTTGTCATGCCCGCATCAGATCAGGCTTTTTCACATCGCGCAATTTGTAGGATTCTACATGCTAGCGCGGGACCAGTTGCCGCGATGGCGGTTTACAATACGCGAGCCCGAGTGTTCCCCTTCCCCTACTAAGGCTCGTTTGGACAGCACACTCTTTCTTGGCCCCACGTGCCCGTGGGGCCATTTTCTTTGAGGAACCTTTCCGACGGCACCGCGTTATTACGCTTGCCAATGATCCAGGATCCCTCCGGGTCAAGGTGGAGCTCCATCGACGTAAACGCGCGGAGGTGGGGCTCTTCTTTTGCAGGCCACACCCATCCTCGCGCTCTGATATCTACAACTTCTGAAATATATGCGAACGAGTGCAGAACGGTCGCGGCACGAAAGAGGATCGAATGGCTTCCTATCACCCAAGCGGGGGAGGAACATACGTGAACGCCATGCCAAAGCCTTGTGTAGACGAACAAATCTCGAATCTAGGACTTAAGTCTGATGCCTTCAGAAAATGGTCCGAATTGCGTTGCCAAACCTAAGGGGCTTTGCCATTGCTAGTTGAGCGTCAAACCGCACCATTGACGCTAGGCCTCCAGAGCGCGCTACCCGCCCCAAGCACTGCCGCGCTCTGGGGGCCGCTGCGTCAGTCGGCACACATTGACGCCCAGCCACCGCGTTGTACCCTGCCCGCCATGTCCCTCACCACCGCCTTCATCTCCGAGCTCGTCTGGGCGGCCAACCAGGTCGAACACGTGACCAACTTCGAAAAGCGCCGGTCGAGCGGCCGACACACGACCAGGTAATGGCCGCGCTTCTCGACGCGGCCGATAAGGATTGGTACACCTCTGGGTAGGCTCCGCTCTCGATCATGCGCAAAGATTTAGTTTCTCATTAACCAAATTTATGGTTGAGTACAGAAATCGACTCGCCCATGAAGGGCAGAAATTTCCTTATTGACGGTTCTTAAATGTCCAGCATTCTTACGAACGCGGCAGCGATGTCGGCTGTCCATATTTTGAGAAATACCGCTGCAACGCTTGCTACCACACATGGTGAAGTCAGTTCCGGCCTCCGCATTCAAACTGCGGCAGATGATGCTGCATATTGGTCCATTTCCACAACGATGAGGTCGGACGCGAAATCCACGTCCGCTGCGCTGGATGCTCTCGGCTTGGCATCCGCACAACTGGATGTCGCGTATACCGGCCTCACGTCGGCAATCGAAGTGATGGATGGATTTAAAACTAAAATCGTCGCAGCACAGGAACCAGGCGTTGACCGCTCGAAGATCCAAAAGGAACTTGAGCAGCTGAAGCGGCATGCAACCAGCATTGCTACCTCCGCTTCGTTCAGTGGAACCAATTGGCTGAATTCGGACATCACCGATCTGATGTTTGCGTCATCAGTGATGGTCCGCGTCCCAGCATCCGTTTCACGTCTGGGCGATCAATTCTCCGTCAACTACCTGCATCTTGATGTTGCCGATATCAGCCTGTTCAACACAGATGGTGGCGGCATCCTACAAGCTGATAGCCGCGGAATTGGCGACATCGCCGGTCTTCGCAATATGAATGGCACATACAGCGGCGTGATCAACCGCGAGTCTTATGCGTTTGACGGCCCCATAACTTTTGGTGCCAGCGACACGATAACATTCGACGTGACCCTTGACGCGGGCCCGTATTCTCCAGGCGTGACCCATCACATAGTGATCGACAAGGCGCTGGTTGATGCGAGACTGGGAACGACCGACGGTGTCATCGGAAGTTCTGTCGCGATGGCGAACGTCTTGAGCCAGGGTCTGATCGATGCTGGCCTAACGGGAATTGCGTCCGCTTGGCTGGATTCTGGTGGACGTTTTGCCCTGTCGTCGCTCGAAGCAACCGGTCAGGCTGGATCAAGCATCAACATCAGCGGTCTCTTCTCGAGCTTACCGGGCGGGGCAGCCGGCGGCCTCGAAAACCCACCCGTATCCGATGTCGATAACTCCTACGCCTTCTATGGATTCACCGGCAGCGCCTTCCGCTTACACAGGGAGGTAACGTTCTCTTTTGACCTTGAGATACGAGGTCATGCGCCGGTCACCATCATTGTAGATCGAGAAATGGTTGATCTCGCGCTCGGCACCAGTGACGGGATCGTCAACCCTGGCGCCGACATGGCCAAGATCATGCAACTCGCTTTGACTGGCACAGGGATTAACGCCACCGCCAACGGCACTACAGATCTAAAAATCGATCCCGACGTCCACAACGACGCGGGATATAGGTCTTGGTTCCGCATCACTAACGTCCGCGACACCGTTGGTGACGTGCCGAACTTCGACCTGCTGTCCATCGACGTCACCGCACCTGGCGCCGACCTTGGAAACTATCTCAGGGGCGTTGAGGGGATGCTGAAGAAGTTGGCGAACGGCGCAGCCACGGTCGGGTCTTACCAAGCCCGCGTGAAAATTCAGGAGGAATTCGCACGTGTGCTTGAATCTACGATAAACAAGGGCATCAGCCGCCTTGTCGACGCTGACATGAACGAAGCATCCGCCCGCCTGAAAGCTGCGCAAGCACAGGAGCAGCTCGCGATTCAGTCCCTGCAGATTGCCAACACAAACGCAGCTAATGTGCTGTCGCTGTTCAGGTAAGTAGCGAACGATCCGCACAAAGAAACAAAAAAGCCCCGCTCACCGGTTAAGGCAAACGGGGCTTGTGGTGTCAGTGTGCAGTCCATGTGGAAGCCGCTACATTTACTCGAGCGGCCATGATCGTATGCAGGGCAGAGGCCGGATGTGTGCCGTCCACTGTGTTGTTCCCCGCATTTAGATCGACGCGCCATTTATTGGGGTCGCCGGCATCCACGCAATCAGCCGCAACATCAATGACCTTGTCCTGCGTGTCGCTGCCACGCTCGGGCGAATCTCCGGGGCCAAAGGCCAGACGGCGCATCCATTCGCACCGCCCCCAGAGGAGAGAGCAGTGACGAAAACAGTGGCCTAAGCACTGAAGACCCTGCACGTCGCACTGTGGTGGCGCCTCTGACGGCCGCCAGCCACGAGTGAAACCAACGCTCATCGACGCTTCCGCAAATGCCAGTTGCTCGCGAAGCCGCTTGCTCGCGAAGCCGCCGGCAGTCTTCGAGTGAGGTCCTGATCGCGGTGATCGCATCGCCGTCATGCCAGGCGAGGGCGGCATCGAGCTCGTCTGTTGCTTCGTCATGGGGCAGGGTGGATTGTTGGGAGGCGGGCATGGCTTCTCCTCCTCCGATTTGGCGCCGGAGTGTATGCGTGTTCGGTGCAGGATGGCGGCGGCAACGCCGTGGATGTTCTTATTATGTTCTTAGTTGATGGGGAGTCAAGGGCGGCAGCTGCGAACTCGTCTGATCTCGTGGTTGCCGCAGGCGCGGCATGAAGGGCGCTCGGCAACCCGGAAGGTGCGGCTGCGGCGGAATAAGGCAATGCCCGAGCAGAACGGACTAACCCGCAAACGGCGGATGCACACCCTCTCTAAGGCGGAAGAAACCGGACAGATCGTCAAGATCGACTGCATGTACTGCCGGATCACGCACCGCTACCGATGCCGAGACCTCCTGGAGCTTTGCGGGGACGTGTCGATAGATGAGGTCGCGCTGAACTTCCGGTGCGAAAAGTGCAGCAACAAAGACTACCTTAGAGCGGTTTTCGAGTTGCCCCGGGGCCACGACATTGGGAAGCTCCGCGTTCGAAAGCTAGTCAAAGTGAAGATGGTGCGGAAGCCAGTATGGAACGACGACGTACTCTGAACCTACCCGCCGATCACAAAGACATTCGTCTTCTCGTCTACTGGACGCCCCTAAACGATGGACTCCTTTCCGTCTCAAGACGACGGACGCTCGCCGAGCGCAACTTTCTCGTCTTCCTCACCCTATTGGGTGTTGACGGGGTGACTTTTTTTCTGCTGAGTAAATCTTTGAATTTTCGCAGAGCAAGTCTATAATTCTGCCGGCCCACACCTTGCTTCAATTTTCGCTATATTAGTAGCGATATTATCAGATTGCAATAGTAACTGTACTTCCAAAGAAGAGTAGCTATACTTGAAAATAGGAGTGATACAATGGCTTACTACGGTGACGATAATAACAACAATATCTTCAACGATCCTAACTTCACCCAGTATGGGGGTGATGGCTCTGACGCATTGGGCAAAGACAACGCCAGCTTCAGAGCGTATGGCGGTGACGGCGATGATACACTATTCCAGAACGGAAATTTCTACCTAGATGCCTGGGGTGGCTACGGAAACGACTGGATCATTGTTTCGGCATCTTCCTCGAGCAGTAGCTATCTGTATGGCGACGAAGGTCAAGACGTGATTTCTGGCGGAGGAGGCAATGACTACATTGAGGGTGGTCAAGGTGCAGATAGTCTCAACGGAGGAGGCGGAAATGACGCCATCTATGGTGGAGACGGCGATGATGGGAACATTTCAATCACAGCGGGTGCGGCTGTTCTAGGGGCCGGCTATTCCACGACAGCAAATGGCGGCCTCTATGGCGGCACCGGAGATGATTATCTCGATGCCGGTCGAGGCAACGACTACCTCGATGGTGGTGATGGTGCAGACACGCTTTATGGCGGCGAAGGCAATGACCGTCTGATCGGCGGCATTGGTGCTGACAAGATGACAGGCGGCACAGGCGACGACTACTACTTTGTGGACGACGCTTTGGACAAAATCGTGGAAGTAGAAGGCGAAGGGACTGAAACGGTATCGACAACGGTAAGTTATCAGCTTCGGGCCGGTGTCTCCGTCGAAAAATTCGCTGCTTCGAGTGCCCTGTCTACTACATCAATAAACTTGGTAGGCAATGAGGACGAACAACGCATTATCGGCAACGCCGGAATGAACAAGATCTACGGCCGCGAGGGCAATGATACACTGACCGGAAACGGAGGCAACGACACGTTCATCTTTGACACCGCCCCTGTAACCGGTACAAACACTGACTTGATCACGGATTTTTCCAATATCGCGGGCAACAACGACACAATTCGACTCGAGAACGCGGTTTACGCCGCTCTGATTGGCACGGGCACGTTATCGTCGGCTCAGTTCAAGGCAAATTCCGCTGGTCTAGCCACCGACAGTAGTGATCGCATCATCTATGAAACGGACTCGGGTAAGCTGTTTTATGACAGCAATGGGGATGGAGCGGGCGGGAGCGTGCACTTCGCCACCTTGAGTGGACTGCCAACCATCTCCAATACCGACTTTTTCATTGTCTAAAATCGTCCGGTGAAACAGCAAAAGCTCGCCCCAACTCCCCTTGGGACGGGCATCGACGTAAGCGATTTCAGAGGCGAGCGCATTTTGAGCGCGACATTGACGCCACCCCTCCTCGTTGCAAGCCTCGCTACGCCTTCTACGAACACCGGCGAAGCAAGAGCCGACACGTACTCATCAATAGAGAACCTGAGCGGTTCAAATTTCGGCGACATACTAACTGGTGACGCGTCGGCAAACATCATCCTCGGACAAGATGGAAACGACCGACTGGACGGCAGCGTCGGCAATAACAGACTCACCGGCGGGCTCGGGAATGACACCTTCCTCTTCAACTCGGCGCTCAGCGCTACCACGAACGTTGACACAATCACGGACTTTAGCGTCGCTGACGATACAATCCGGCTGGAGAATTCTTTCTTCAGCGCGCTTGGCGGTACCGGAAGGTTGACGGCTGACCAGTTCGTCAAGAACACGGCCGGTATGGCGGCCGACTCTACCGACCGGATTATATTTGAGAAGGATACCGGCAAGCTCTTCTACGACAGCAACGGCAGCGCCGCCGGCGGTTCAATTCACTTCGCCACCATCGGCACGAAGCTCGGTGTTACCGCGGCGGATTTCTTTATCGTCTAAATTAGAAGGCCCCCTCCTGCGACCGACGTTTATGGAGGTCTACCCTGATCCGGAGGAATCTGGGTCGGAACCAAGGCGCGCGCCCCGAAACATCTTGTAGCTCCTGGCGCACATCCTCACGTGTGCTGATAGTCCGGCGACGCTGGCTATAGGCACCGCAAGAAGCGCCATTGCCACCCAAACGAGCTATGTGACAGAACACGCCATTTCTGATAATTAGATAAACCTAAATTTACCTGCCTGCACAAAAGAGTTTCCACTTTAACCTGCACAACATAGTTGAGCTGGGCGAGTCCCGGCATGGGGGAAACATGGCCACACTTACTTACTCCTTCCCAGGCGGAATTTATCCCAACCAGTACAACCCGCCACTGCCAGCGTTAGATTACAATGCATCCTTCGGCGAACTGGTTGACATGGACACTGCGACGCGCATCAGCGCAAGCAGCACGCAAGTCCTCTTTAGCCTAGGCAACGGCCTCAAAATAAAGCTGGTCGGCACAGGCTTCACCTTCGATGCGGACGGCTACGCCACTGCCGGCAACTTATCGTCGATCCAGGTCCTACAAAGCGACGGGACCACCGCGGTCCTCACCGTGACCGACTTGAGCGTTCCGCTAGAGCAATTTCAAGATGCCGCTGCGGGATTCGATAATTGGGGGCTGGAGGAATGGCTTTTGAATGGGGCCGATACATTCAACGGCTCGGCGGGTGACGATACAATGGAGGGCCGTGACGGCAATGACAACTTGAAGGGCAACGGCGGCGACGATTTCATGACGGGAGGAGAAGGAGACGACAGCTACGACGGCGGCGCCGGTTTCGACGTGCTTAGCTTTCAGGATGCCTACTACACCCCATCAGCCTTTCGCGGCATAAACTTGGACGCCTCTGCGGGAACGGTACTTGATCCTTATGGTTTCTCCGAAACGTTCAGCAACTTCGAGGAGTATCGGGGGACGCAGTTTGCCGACGTATTTTTGGGTTCCTCAGCGAACGAAGAGTTTATGGGGCTTGGAGGACGGGACTCTATCAACGGCGGCGGCGGTATCGACACCGTCAGATACCAAAGGGACGCCGACCGAGGTGGTAACCTTGGCGTCAACGTGAATCTCACCACGGGCGTGGCGAGGGATGGCTTCGGCACACAGGACACTTTAAAAAACATAGAGAACGTGCGCGGGACGGAGTTCGCCGACACAATAGTTGGCAATTCTGCTTCAAATTTTCTTAGAGGTCATGCCGGCAACGACTCGCTGAATGGCGCAAGTGGTGCGGACGAAATGCGGGGCGGACAAGGGAATGACACTTACTTCGTCGACAGCACAGGCGATGTCGCTGACGAAACCCTCGATAATGGCTCCGGCAACGATACGGTTCGCTCGGCAATCACCTTCAATCTCGGCAGCACTACGGCAATCAAGGGCAGCGTGGAGAACCTCGTCCTACTCGGCACCGGCAACACAAACGGAACCGGAAATGCTTTGAATAACACATTGAACGGGAACTCCGGCAACAACAGTCTCAACGGTGGTGACGGGAACGACGTCATCAACGGAGGCCTCGGCAATGATACTTTGACTGGTTCCACAGGGTTGGACACGTTTTTCTTCAACACCGCGCCAAACTCCTCGACGAACGTCGATATAATCAGAGGGTTCACCGTTGCGGACGATACCATTCGCCTAGAGAACGGTGTTTTCACTGCGATCGTCGGTACCGGCACACTGACGGCGGCGCAGTTTGTCGCGAATGCTACGGGCACTGCTGCCGACTCCGACGACCGCATCATCTACGAGACGGACACGGGCAAACTGTTCTACGATAGCAACGGCACCGATGCGGGCGGTTCCGTTCATTTCGCCAGCATCAGTACAGGTTTGGCTGTCACGTCAGCGGACTTCTTCGTCGTCTAGGCAGCCCCGCTTATGAGCAAATAGGCCTTATCCTTATCGCGAACGGCACACAGATCATCTATCGCGTGCCGGAACCGACCAAAGCCGGCGCTGCGAGCCCCAAGACGATCTACGTTCAAGAGTCGATCGACGACATCGAGAAAGCCTTGAAACCGCGCAAACTTCGGCTCTAGCCAAGATGCTCTACGTGCAGCCGGTTGTATCCGTTGTTGTGCGCCGCCGAGATGACCCTGGTTGTGGCCAAGTGGCTCACCGACACCCGAACCACGCTATCGGGGGCGAGGTTCAGCACGATTTCACCGCGCAGCATCGCGTTGTTCGCGGTCGGGTCTTCCGAGCCCCCAGAGGCGATCGTGGCCAACCAATCCCCATTCCCGTCGCGCAGTTGCACTTTCGTGCCCCAGTTCGCGCAGTAGGCCGATACAGAGAACCTGTGCCGTCCCGGCCTACGGGCGATGAAATTCCCGCCCTGGATCATCGATAGGTCACCAGCGCGCCCGAGATACTGGATATCCGTGAGGGCGCCGCCCAAAAAGCTCATATCCCCTGCCCCGGTGGCAGAGACATAGGCCCCGCTGGTTCCGAAGTCGCAAAGCGATGACCACGTGTCCTTGAGCGCGTAGACCGATTCCCAGCCAGCTTTAAGCAGTGCGGGCCCTGTGAAGTGCACGCCGTCACTGGTCGGAAGTGCGCCGATCAGGGCAATACTGCTGCGCTGGTCTGCCGCCGCGATCGCGCGAAGAGCCGTGTTGATCTCCGGCGTGCCATAGGCCGTTTCCGAGAGCACGAGCGGCGTGATGGGGCTGATGATGCAGTCAGCTTGCATCTGGGCAATCAGCGCGTTCCATTTCGCGGCGTAGTACGGCGCATAGCCGTTATCAGCCGAGCCCTGGTTCCAGAGAAACCAATCGACGAACGAGACATTGGCAGCCGCAAGGATGGCCTTGACGCGGGCGTACATCGGCCCAATCACGATGCTGTTGTGCCATTGCTTGATCGACTCCCCGCCCCGGGCGACGACAATCAGGCGCACCTGCTGGCCTGTCATCAGGGCGAGGTAGTTGGCCGCTTGGACGCCTTGATTGTTGTTGCCCTCGATGAATGGCGCGGCGTTGCGATCTGGCGTGACCCACGCGCTACCGAGCCCTTCAAGATCGATCCGGTTCGTCTCGTTGTTCCAGACCTTGACGAGCGGGGAGATGTCCCAAGCCCCGCCCTGCCCGTACCCGACGCAGTTGGACTGTCCAGAGAAGAGAATGGTGATCATGGGGAGCCCTTAAGCGGGTAAGCGACAAGCCGGGGCCGTTCAGGCGGCGTAGTTCCACGGCATGAGCGCGTCAATATCGCTGCTGGGCCATCCATTTGCGAGGCGCTCAAGTGTCTGGGTAAGCCAGGCTTGCGGATCGACGGCATTCATCTTTGCTGTCTGCAGGAGTGTCGCGATCGTAGCCCAGGTCCTGCCGCCGCCGTCGCTGCCAGCGA
>Ga0209130_1000713_pt1 | contig 29522 bp, 33 predicted proteins | sample AraplaMF_Cvi_mLB_FD_184264 | JGI IMG/M metagenome (GOLD analysis project Ga0209130, IMG submission 184264) | Arabidopsis root microbial communities from the University of North Carolina, USA - plate scrape MF_Cvi_mLB (SPAdes) (version 2) | ecosystem: Host-associated > Plants > Roots > Endosphere...
GGTGTAAATTTACAACAGGGCGCAAATGTACAACAGGGCGTAAATGTACAACAGGGCGTAAATGTACAACAGGGCGTAAATGTACAACAGGGCGTAAATGTACAACAGGGCGTAAATGTACAACAGGGCGTAAATGTACAAGAACAAGATGTACTCGCGTGAAAAAATTCGATCACTTCTGGTTTAAAAAACGTAATTGCTAGTTTTTTATGCCACAAAAAAGGCCGCTACTGCGACCTTTTTTACGTTTACTGAAAATGACTTATATCTGCAAATTGTTTTACTTTACCAAGATCTTCATCAAATTCAATCACACTAAGACTCGCGCTATGCATAAATGGCTCTCCCCATACATGTTCAATTTCAAGACCTGCAAAATGTCCTACAAGTAGTTTCGCTGCTGCAGCATGAGTAACTATTAAAATGTTTTCTCCTTTATGCTTTTCTAAAAGAAAGTGTATCCCTTCAATTACTCTTTTATAAACGGCCGCAAAGTTTTCCCCTGATGTTGACTGAAAAAGATGTGGTTCATTCCAAAATAAATGTACTTCTTCTGGATATTGCATTTCCAAATCAGCAATTGTTTGCCCTTCCCATATCCCCATATTTATTTCATAGAAACGTTCATCTTCTATAATTGGAATATCGCGTTCCCCTTTAATCAATTCTGCAGTATGAAGCGTTCTTTCGCTTGGACTACTATATATGGCATGGAGTGGTAAATCCTTCATACGCTCCCCTAATTGTTTCGCTTGTATCATACCATTCTCTGTTAATGCTGAATTTTTCCGTCCTTGCATCCGCCCTGCTACATTCCATTCTGTCTCACCGTGCCTTGTTACATATACCGTTGTCTTCATTTCCCATGCCTCCTTACCATTTTGGCCGCGATTCCCACGGCTCTACTCTCCCTACAATCCATTCTGTGCATTTACTTTCAATTCCTTTTATAACTCCGTCAGCAATCTCTTCATGAGTAAGCCATCTTGTATATGTATCTTCTAAAATAAACCCTAATATAATTCTATAATAGCTACATAATACCCCACCTATTTTTTGTGACTTCGTACGTGATGCACTACTACCTAATATATGAAATAAACTGTACTTTTCCGATGACAATTCAACCTCATTACAAATGAGTCGTAATGCATGCTTAGCACTCGAATGTATCCATGCAACAACTAATGTAATTGGACCATTCTGTTCAATTGTATTTGTAATAGATCGCTTTAGATCATCGTCATTTTGATAATCTAAAGGAAGACATGTTATATTTTCTGGTGCCGAACTCGCTTGCTTAACATTTTCTAATTTCACTTCATCTCGTCCAATAACAGACACACGAAATCCTTGATCACAAAGCCACATAGAAACTTTCTTTAACATTCCTGTTCCACCAATTACAAGTGCATGCAACTTCTTTCCCCCTTAGTAAAATGTCATATGAGGTTTCTCTTCCCTATAATAATTAAGTCGATCTTGTAACGTCCCTGAATGAAACTCAAATTTATGGCCATCTGGATCTTGAAAATATATAGATTCACAATCCCTCACATCTCGTTCTCTACCCTTTAAAATATGAACTTCATTTTCTTCTAATCGCTTTAACAAACAATTAAAATCTTCTTGTTCTACAGTGAATGAAATGTGCGTATAAGATTGATGAATCTCATTTCTTGGAATATGTACCTCTTCATTAAGTGCTACCCACACTCCGCATATATTAAAATATGCAAGCTTTCTTCCTTTGACCAATAATTCTCCTTCTAGTATCTTTTCGTAAAACACAATAGATTTCTCTAAATCTGAAACCGAAAAACAAAGATGATTGATTCCCCTTAACAACTATAGCTCCCCCTTATACAAATAAAAGATGAGCGAAAATTCACTCATCTTTTATTATACTATTTCTTTGTAATATATGCCCATTTATAACTAAAGTCCCCACCAAATGTATGGTTAGCGATACCTTTTACAAATGTCTTCTCTAAATAAGCCGTACTTTGCTGATAAGCAGGTGAGATTGCAGCGTCTTGACCAATTAAGATTTTTTCAGCTTCCGCAAGTGCTTTCCAGCGTGCTGCATCATCTTTTAATAATTCTCCTTTTGATTTTGCTACTAAATCATCATACTTCGGATTAGAATAGTCCATTTCATTAAATGAGCTTCCAGTTACAAACATATCAATATAAGTCATTGGATCTGGATAGTCCGGACTCCATGCCGATAATGAGAATTCATATTCAAATTTCTTTTCTAATTCTAGCTTCTGCTTATATGGTTGTTGTTTCAAATTCACTTTAATACCAGGTAAATTTTTCTCTAACTCTTCTTTAATAAAGTCGCCCACTTTTTTACGGCTACCGTTATCATCATTTAGAAACTCTACTGTAATTGTATCTTGGCCAAGCTCTTTCTTCGCTTCTTCCCATAATTTTTTTGCTTTTGCTGCATTATCTTTACTGTCACGGAAATTTTTATTAACAGCACGGAAATCTTTCCCATCTGGCCCTGTCGTAAATTTTTCAGGTACTAAGAAATATGCTGGCAATGATCCGTCATTTAAAATAACATTCGCAATTCCTTTTTTATCATATGCCAAATCAATTGCTTCACGGACTTTTTGGTTTTTAAATGTTGCATTTTTTTGGTTAAAACGCAAGAAATACATGCGTGGATCTAACTTCGTTTTAAATTCATCTGGCTTATTCTTTTTATATTTATCAACAAATTCAGAAGTTAAAATAACTCGATCTGCTTGATCACTATCATATAAATTTACTCCCGTGCTTGTTTCCTTCACAATACTTACATTAATTTCGTCCAACTTTACAGTATCTTTATCCCAATAATTAGGATTTTTCTTCAACTGATAATTTTGTTCATGTTTCCATTGACTCATTGTAAATGGTCCATTATATAATAATTTATCTGCTTCTAATCCGTATTTATCTCCTTGCTCTTTCACATATTTTTCATTTAATGGGAAAAATGTAGGGAACGACGTAAGCTCAAGAAAATAAGGTGCTGGTTGCTCTAATTCTACTACCAACGTTTTATCATCCTTCGCTTTAACACCCAATTGATCTGATGGTAATTCTCCTTTATTTACTTTCTGTGCATTTTTCACATCAAATAAAATGAATGCATATTCTGCCGCTATTGCTTTATCTAATGTACGTTGCCATGCATATACAAAATCTTGTGCTCGAACTGGATCACCATTTGACCATTTCGCATCACGTAATTCAAAAGTATATGTCTTTTTATCTTCACTAATCTTCACATCTTTTGCCATGCCTGGTGTTGGTTTATTATCTTTATCTAGACGATATAAACCTTCCATTGCATTTACAAATACACGGAAAGATACAGAATCCGTTGATTTAGATGTATCCATTGAAGGAATTTCAGCTGTTTCTAGCAAATTTAAAACTTGTTTATCTGCCATTCCGTTATTCGATTCTTTCTTCGTTGTCGAAGCCTTCTCACCATTCCCACATCCTGCAACCAATACACTCGTCGTTAACGCAAGTGCAGCAATTGTTGTTGTCTTTCTCTTCATTCTTCCTTCCCCCAATCTATATGTATAAGTTAAATCCTATATAATATATTTCATTATACAAAAAATTCTGATTATTTTAAATATTTATTTTAACAAACATAGAAAAAAGCGGTCGGAAATTTCTTTCCAGCCGCTTTCTTGAATAGCATTTACTTGTAATCCATCCTCTATATCAAATGGATTTTGAACCTTAAATATTTCTTCCATCATCTTCAAAAACTCTTCTTCATTTTTAGATTCACCATTAACCGTAAGTGAGTATGGTTCCACTTCACCCAATTTATAATCGACAACAAATTGAATCGTCACCTTTTGTCTTGGCGTTCCGGCGTTATATCCTTGGAATTCTACTAATTCTAACCCTTCCGTTCCACGATAATATATCCAACCTGAATTTTGAAAATAATTTTCGAAAGATTCACCTATTGAAAAGAAAGGATATTCATAAAGCGAACTTGTACGAACCTTTTGAATAACGTCTCGATCAGTCGGAAAAAAGAAATGGCTTAAAAGAAGGCTAGCAACTGCTAAAATAGTTACGATTGTTGCTCCCATTTTACTCGTTCCACCACTATCACGGATGAGATAATTTTCAACCGCTTCATCTTTAATTCCCCGTGCTTTTATTCGATATATACGCCTTTCTGCAAATTGATAATATAATCCATTCGCAAAAATCCCCATCCCAAATAGAATAAAAACGAGTAATAAAAACGTAAGAGGCACCATATTAATGATTGGCAATGCTACGTTGAACCCCATATAATAAGAAAACGCATCACATGCTACTAATAACAGTATAAATAAAGCAGCAGGTAAATAATACTTACGATATCCAAGCCAACCCACATTGAAAATAGCAGCCAAACCATTCCAGCTCCACCTAGCAATTCGCTTGTTTTCAAGCTCCCATTTTCTTTTGTAATACGGATATTGTCTCCCTACATATACTTCTAATTCTTTGTCTATTAACGAGCTACTTTCCCCTTGTTCATTATGCAAATTTCGTTGGCAATTTGCACAATTTAACTGATCATTAATACAAGGTTGCCCACAATTTATACATTTCAAAACGATCCCTCTTTCCATCCACACTTCATTTTAAAATACCTTCATGCTTCAATAACCACTCTTTCCTCCATAAACCACCCGCATACCCAACAAGCTTTCCACTCTTTCCTATTACACGGTGACATGGAACGATAATTGAAATTGGATTCCGGCTATTTGCTCCTCCTATCGCTCGTACAGCTTTTGTATTGCCGACCTTCTCCGCAATATCTAAATATGAAGCACTTACGCCGTACGGAATAGTATAGAGCGCATCCCATACATTTTTTTGAAATAATGTTCCCTCAGCAGACAACGGAACCGTGAACTCTTTTCTTTTCCCCTTAAAATATTCCTCTAGCTCATTTATACACTGATCTATCATTTCATTTGTACGTTCTTCTTGTCGTTCATCAACAAATATAACAGACGTAATTCCTTTATCATTTGCTGTAATTTCCAGCAAACCTAATTCACTTTCATAATAAGCCTGATACATATGTCATCCTCCAATTCATTTCATATTAGTCATTGTAACACGAATAGACAAAATTTTTCGTATAAGCGTTTTGTTAGGGAAACAAAAAAGAGAATGATACAATGTAAGAAAATTCAATCAAGGAGGCTATTTGATGCATTCCCAACTTTTTTCACCCTATACAATTAAGGACGTTACACTAAAAAACCGTATCGTTATGTCGCCTATGTGCATGTATTCATCAGAAAACGCGGATGGTCAAGTAACTAATTTTCATCTCGTCCATTATGGAACCAGGGCCGCTGGTCAAGTAGGTCTAGTTATGATTGAAGCAACAGCTGTGTTACCTGAAGGACGAATTTCTAACAAAGACCTAGGCATTTGGGATGACATTTTAATTGAAGGCTTACATAAAACGACAACTTTTATACATGATAACGGTGCAAAAGCAGCCATTCAACTCGCTCATGCCGGAAGAAAGGCTGAATTAGAAACAGACGCTTTCGCTCCCTCAGCAGTTCCATTTAGCGACGGAATGAAAATACCAGTAGAAATGAATAAACAGCAAATTAAAGAAACTGTTTCTGCTTTTCAAAAAGCAGCTTTCCGCTCTAAACAAGCGGGATTTGACATTATTGAATTACACGGTGCTCACGGTTATCTTATTAACGAATTTCTTTCTCCACTTTCCAATAAGCGGACTGATGAATACGGGGGCTCACCTGAAAATCGCTATCGTTTCTTACGCGAAATCATTGACTCTGTAAATGAAGTTTGGAACGGACCGTTATTTGTTCGTATTTCGGCAAATGATTATCATCCTGATGGGTTAACGGTTCAAGATTATGTACAGTATACAGGATGGATGAAAGAACAGGGTGTAGATTTAATCGATTGTAGTTCTGGTGCTGTTGTACCGGCACATATTGATGTGTATCCTGGGTATCAAGTACAATATGCTAAACATATTAAGGAACATATTAACATTGCAACAGGCGCAGTAGGATTAATTACAACTGGATCACAAGCAGAGCAAATTTTAAAAACTAACGAGGCAGATTTAATTTTTATCGGACGTGAGTTACTTCGCAATCCATACTTCCCAAGAATAGCCGCCAATGAACTAGGCTTTGAATTACAAGAACCATATCAATACGGGCGAGCACCTGGAAACATTAAAACTAATAAATAAAACCGAGAAGTCATTCTTCTCGGTTTTATTTATTCGATCGTTGTAATTTCATTTGAATTATAAATATGGATACCCGATTCCTCTCGCAATGCAGTTATATACATTCCTTTCGCCACATCTTTAGCTGAAATTGGTTTGTACTTTTTAAAAGCTCCTTTAAATATAAACGGGAGAATACGAGATAATTTCTCGGCCATTCTTTCTCCAAAACGATATTCTTGTCGATTTCCTACTAATAATGAAGGCCTAAAAATGTGTATGCCACCAATAACTAGCTTTTTCAGCTCCTCTTCCATCCTCCCCTTCACTTGCGAGTAAAAGAAGAATGATTTAGGATTCGCTCCCATTGATGAAATAACAAGAAAATTTTGCACGCCTTGTTTTTCAGCTAAGCAAGCAGCTCGCAATGTATATTCATAATCTACTTTTTTAAAATTCGCCTTCGACTTCGCTTTTTTTATCGTTGTCCCTAAACAACTGAATACATCATCTACTGCAAAAAATTCTTTATATTCCTCTAACACTGAAAAATCCACCTGTTTCTGCTGTAATTTCTCATGTTGTAATTGTAATGGTTCCCTTACAAAAATAGTAACCGAATCGTAGTAATCTGAGTCAAGTAATAGTCGCGTTATTTCTTGTCCAACTAACCCACTTGCACCAAGTACTAACGCTGTTCGCTTATTCATATATGTGTATACCTCTTTATTTACTATTCTCCCCTATAGCTATTCGTCGCTAACAGGAGTTTCCATTCTCCTATTTTACCATAAGTAAAGCACTATGCGTACGCATAGTGCTTTACTTACTCTTTTTTCTTTTCTTTTTCTTCCATTGGTAATTTCGTTATTGTTGTAGCATCTCCTAAATTACTTATTAATCTCCTTAAAAAAATTAAAACAAAAGATAATGGCAAAACGACCGCAAGTATTAATAAGATGGCCTCCATGAAGTAACCCAAGCACTCATCCCCTTTTCTCTGCTCCCTCCCAATATATGAAAGTAACATTGTCACATATGCACTAATAATAAAAATTAATACCTTTCTTTTTGACAAATTTATAACAAAATCAAATCGTAATGATTATTATTTATTGCAACTTTCATAAAGATGTATTATACTAGGTTCGCGAACTAAAACGTAATTATTCCGTTTTGCATTAAAACGATATTTTCTTCTTATATTTGGAGAAAATATAATTGTAAAAAAGAAAAGAGGAGAATTATATGCCTAAAAAATTAGCTCTATTTTCATTTATACTTATTTTCACACTCATCTTTGCTGGATGTTCTAACAACAAAGAAGGTGCAGCGAAAAAAGATGGGAAACTTTCTGTTTATACAACCATTTTCCCACTCGCTGACTTTGCCAAAAAAATCGGTGGTGATTATGTAAATGTAGAAACAATTTACCCACCTGGTGCGGATTCTCATACATTCGAACCAAGTCAAAAGCAGACTGTACAAGTTGCGAAAGCCGATTTATTTGTTTATAACGGCGCAGAATTAGAACCCTTTGCCGAAAAAATGGAAAAATCATTAAAAAAAGAAAACGTAAAAATTGTAAATGCATCTAAAGATATCGAACTTCGTGCTTCATCTGAAGAAGAGCAGCACGATCATGGAGACGGTCATAAAGAAGATGAACATCATCATGATAAAGACCCACACGTTTGGATCGATCCTACTCTTGCGATGAAACAAGCAGAAAAAATTAAAAATGCACTTGTAGAATTACAGCCTGAACATAAAAAAGAGTTCGAAAAAAACTTTGCAGCACTACAAACAAAATTTACTGATTTAGATGATCAATTTAAAGCTGTCGTTGCAAATGCAAAAACGAAAGAAATATTAGTTTCACACGCAGCTTATGGCTACTGGGAACAACGATACGGTTTAAAACAAATCCCAATCGCTGGAATTTCAGCATCTGATGAACCATCTCAAAAACAGCTGGCTGACATTACAAAAACAGTAAAAGAGCACGGCCTAAAATATATTTTATTTGAAACATTCTCTACTCCAAAAGTAGCATCAGTGATTCAACAAGAAACTGGCACAAAAATTTTACGTTTAAATCACCTTGCTACTATTTCTGAAGATGATGCTAAGAACAATAAAGATTACTTTACTTTAATGGAAGAAAACGTGAATACTTTAAAAGAAGCAACAAACTAATCAACTATATTTTCTAGGCAGCTGAATATGTCATTCAGCTGCCTTTTTATGTATTTACCCTTGACTTGACCGAAATAACAAGTAAAATTATCCATATTAGCTTTTAAGCTATAATAATTTAGAAGGTGAGTTGGAACTATGAATCTTCACATTTGTGAAGTAACAGCAAATAATTGGCGTTCAGTTGCTGCTTTAGACGTAGCAAAAGACCAGCAGCAATTTATTGAAAGCAATGCGTTTTCTTTAGCAGAATCATTATATGAAGAAAACGGAACGTCAGTAGGCTTATATGACAAAGAAACACTCGTTGGATACGCAATGTACGGTTGGTATTCCCAAAAGCATGAAAGCGTATGGTTAGATCGTTTTATGATTGATCAGCATTTTCAAGGAAAAGGATATGCAAAACGTTTCCTTCGCTTGCTCATTCAATTCTTACAACAAAAATTCGAATGTAAAATAATTTATTTAAGTTTACATCCTGACAACAAACTCGCAATGGGACTTTATGAGTCATTTGGCTTCCGTTTAAACGGGGATATCGATGACGAAGGCCCAGTTGTAGGTGTTGTAATGGAATTACTAATAGATGAAAATACAAGCCTGTGAAAACAGGCTTTTTATTATTTATTTATTAATGTCACATTTTCTATATTTAATTTTTTCTTCCTATGTGCTTCGCTTTTGCAATCTAGTATTATCTCCGTAAAATGCTCATTCGATTGAATTAGATGAATCATTTGATTGTTTAAACGTATTACTATTTCTTCTTCCTCATTTGTAACATCTGAAAATAGACAATTAATAATGTCTCTATCTTCATTTGTTATTTCTCCATATAATTTCACCGTATTTATTCCTGTAATTCCCTGTTCCAAACTATTTGGATACATATATTTCTCCATATATTCTCTGCTCTTTTGATCGTCCATTTGTTGTAGTAAGAATTGAAACGGCATCCCCTTCATCGGCTGTATGTATGCATTTTTCCACGGCATAGTTTTCTTAAATAAATTAAAAAACCACTTATATTGTAATGATTCTGGTTTTGTAATTTCAATTCCAGCTTCTATCATTTTTTCATACACTTTATCTATATTTTCAACATCAATTGCCAATCCGATGAGTCCTCTATGACCAGCATAATATTTCTGAACCCACTCTTGTACCCAACCACCCCCATCTTTTGTTTTTACTCTTACTAATTCTAAATATTCTTTTCCAATCCATATGTTAGATACTTTAAACCCTTTCGTTCCCTTTCCCCATTTTGGAACATATGGAAGCCCGATAGAATGTACATTTTTAATCGTTTCCTTATTTTCTTGCATCTCTTTATTTACATTTATAACAAGATGATCGATTTTCATATTCTTCCCACCACATTTTTATTTTTTTAATAGTTTCTCTAACCTATGAATAAATCGAAGTTGCATCTCACATTGTTCATACATATTTTCGAAAATTAGTTTCACATACGCTGGCGCGTTATCTTTTAGTCTTTCTCCTTTCCTCATCTCTTCATAAGTAGATCGTATTTCACTTTTCTGCTCTTCTAAAGCTTCTAAAATCTCCTCTCTCATACTCTCTTCTTCTGACAGAAATGTTAACGCTGTATATAGATGTTTCGGAAACATAACTGAAGTTTTTTGAAACGACTCTTTTAATAACCTTTTAAATTCTTGACTTCCCTTTTCTGTAATACAATATATCGTTTTCGACCGTTTTCCGGTCATTTCAATTGCTTTAACTTGAATGAAATTTTCATTTTCCATTTTTTTTAATGCGTGATAAATAGAAGCTGGGAAAACTTCCGCCCATTTATTACTTTGCACCATATTTAGCGCCTGCTGTATTTCATAACCAGATAGCGACTCCCTTTTAGTAAGCAATCCAAGAATCATTAAACGCACCTTTTCTCCCCCTACCCTAACAAAATACTAAATGTTTAGTATTTTCAGATTATTTTAATGCAAATTCCAATTTTAGTAAACAAAAAAAAGCCTGCAATATACGCAGACTTATTTCACACACTCTTCAAAATGTTCCTGGAACCATTCTTTATTAATATCTTTTCCGATGAAAACTACTTCACTTACTCGCTCTTCGCCCTCTTGCCACTCTCTATCGTACGAAGCAGCAAACAATGTATGTACACCTTGGAATACGATGCGTTTATCTACTCCATCTATCGATAAAATTCCTTTGTAACGATATAAATACTCTCCTAGCTCTTGAACGACAGCTGACATCCACTCATTCAGTTTTTGTAAATCTAACGGCCGCTCTTCACGGAGTACAAACGATTTTACACCTTCTAAATGATTATGTTCTTTATGAGGGTAAATTTGTAACGTATCTTTCGTTTTAAACGTTTGAATTTGTAGTAACGATGGTATATCTACCTCACAGTTAGTCGTCTCGATTAATTTTGCAGTTGGGTTAATTCCTTGCAGTTCATGCAAGAGATTTTCCTTTTCACTTTCTTCAATTAAATCTAATTTATTCACCAGCACTACATCAGCAAATGCAATTTGTTCCTTCGCTTCTAGTCCCTTTTCAAAATGTTTATGTATATGATAACTATCTACTACTGTTACAACGCCGTTAATTTGGTATGCAGATTGAATAACTGGATCTAAAAAGAATGTTTGAATAATCGGACCTGGGTTCGCAAGACCGGTCGTTTCAATTACTAAACCATCAAAATCCATTTCCCCCTCTGCTTTTACATCCAGTAATTGTTTTAAAGCAACGAGTAAATCTTCACGTACAGTACAGCATAAACAGCCATTTGTCATTTCCATAATTTCTTCTTCAACATTCATAATCAATTGATTATCAATACCAATTTGTCCTATTTCATTTACAATCACCGCCAATTTCTTACCGTGATTTTCTGATAAAATACGATTTAATAAAGTCGTTTTCCCTGATCCAAGAAAACCAGTTAATATTGTTACTGGAATCATCCCTTACATCTCCTTATAGCTCTATGTTCCTACATTATAGCATATAGAGAAAATCGTTTTTGTAGCAAAACATATTTATTGTATGTACAACCGGGTAACTATATAATAGTATGTAGCAAGAAAGCCTTTTCAAAAATATTATCATTCATCAAGGGGGTACTTAAAATGGAACGAGTTCAAATGGCCGAAACACTAGAATTTTCTCGTATTATTCAAGGATTTTGGCGTTTAGCAGAATGGAATATGACGAAACAAGAATTACTTTCTTTTATTGAATCTTGTATGGATATGGGGATCACTACTTTTGATCACGCTGATATTTATGGTGGATATACGTGTGAAGAATTGTTTGGAGAAGCGTTACAACTCAAGCCTTCCTTACGCGAAAACATGCAAATTATCACAAAATGTGGAATCGCTCCCCCATCACCGGAATTTCCAGAGCGATATGTTGCTCACTACAACACGAGTGCTGAACATATCATAAAGAGCGCGGAGGATTCATTACAAAACTTACATACAGATTATATTGATGTATTGCTCATTCACCGCCCTGATCCATTTATGGACCCAAATGAAGTGGCCGAAGCGTTCTCACGCTTAAAGCAAGAAGGAAAAGTTCGTCACTTCGGTGTATCTAACTTTTTACCTTCACAGTTTAATATGTTAAGTTCGTATTTAGATTTCCCGCTTATTACGAACCAAATTGAAGTATCTGCGTTGCAACTTGAGCATTTTGAAAAAGGTACGATTGATTTATGCCAAGAAAAACGAATCAATCCAATGATTTGGTCACCTCTTGCTGGTGGAGAAATCTTTACTGGCCAATCAGAACGCGCCTTACGTGTACGTGAAACTTTACAAAAAATTGCTACTGTGCTAGGTGTTGATAGCATCGATACTGTTATGTATGCATGGTTACTTGCTCATCCAGCTAAAATGATGCCAATTGTTGGCTCTGGCAAATTAGATCGAGTAAAAACGGCTGCAATGGCAACAAAAGTTAATTTAGACCGCCAACAATGGTTTACAATTTTCGAGAGCTCTAACGGTCATCCTGTACCATAATATAAAAAAAGAAGAGCTATTTTCTTACAGCTCTTCTTTTTCATATGTATTTCTCGTCATTGCAAATACACACATATCTTTTAATCCATTTCCATCTACCGCAATACTGGCACTTTCTAAAATACCCTCTAATTTAAAGCCTAATTTCTCTGGTATCGCTCTACTCTTCTTATTTAGAGAATCACAACGAATTTCTACGCGGTTTGCTTTTAGTTCAGAAAAAGCGTAATCTGTTATACCTTTCGCAGCCTCTACCATATAGCCCTTTCCACTAAACCTTGAATCAATCCAATACCCGATTTCAAATTGAGGTATATCCCAATTAATACGATGTAATCCGGCAGATGCAATAAATTCACCTGTTTCTTTCGAAAAAACTAGTAATCTCAAATCCTCACGCTGCAAAAATTGAATATGTGATTTTCTAATACTCTCTTCTAGTTCTTCCGCTGTTTGCTCTTTTTGTGCAAAAGCCATCCAAGGTTTTAATTCTTGCATTGAAGCTTGAATTGCATCATATACAACTTTACCATCACCTGGTTTCGGCATTCGAATAAATAGCCTTTCAGTATAAAATTCAGAAGGAAAATCAAATAATAACGGATTCACTGTCAACACTCCCTATAATTCTTTTGTATATAATACTATCCATCTCAAGTTATACAGTAAAGAAATTTCTGAATTTTAAACATTTTATTCATTTACCTCTACCGCAACACGAACTCCAGACTCAATCGCACCTTGAATCCATCCGTGATACAGCGTTGTATGATCTCCAGCAAAGTATATTCTCCCCTCAGGTTTTACAATGACTGGCTGTAATTCAGATTCTTGACCAGCTTGAAAAAGAGCAAACCCTCCAAGTGCATATGGATCTAATGTCCAACTTTTTGATATTCCAGACATGAACTCATCATATACTTGACCGCCTAATATTGTTGCTAAGTTGTGTAATGTGTAATAAATACGATCACCCTTCGATAGCCCATCCCATAGTAACGCATCATAAGACCATGTATAGCTTCCTAACATCATAGCAGGTCCTTTCTCTCCAATTCCATGGCTTGGATAATAGGCGTAACGAATTGGCAAATCTGTTATGATTCTTCCGCCTAATTGTCCTTGTTCTTCCCAAAATCGACTTTTAAATTGAATTCCTATTTTCGTCGCAGGCATATAATGCAATTCACGAATTGCTTTCCACTTTTCATGAGATATAGAGTCAAATGGATCTACTTCCACAAAACGCATTGTCGAAAACGGAATTGTAACAATAACTAAATCCCCTGTAATACTACTATATTCAAAAGTTTCCTCGTTTCGATAGAAAGCCGTCACACCGTTATCGTGTTGATGTAGCTTCATTAATTTTTGATTATAAATAATATTCCCTTCTAATTGCGGTAAAAAAGATTTTGGTAATCTATCGTTTCCACCTATTATTTCACAAAATCCACTCTCCTCTTGCATAATGTATAAAAAACGTAACGTCTCAACGAATGATCTTTCTAAAAAACCTTCTAAATCTAATAAAACACCAATCATCTCAATCGTTATTGGTGAAAAATACGTATTATATTGATAAGGATGGTACTTTAAAAATTGTCCTGTAGAGTATCTTCCAAAATCCTTTACTACAACATCCCAATTTTTCTCTGGGTTCTTTTTTATAAAATTTATAATGGGCTGTACCGCTAACAATAATAGTTCCTCAGATGTTTTCCCAACTTCATTCATTTCCACAGGATATCTTAAAATACTTGGATCTTTTTCGTATTGTTTTAATGTCGTTTTCCGACCATTTACGTAGATGATATCTGTCTCATTCCTATTAATAAAAGGGCTCACCTGTAACCCAAATTTTCTTATATATGCCATCGTTAACGTGTGCGAATATGGAATTCTCATCGCTCCAACATCTAAATATAATCCGGTATCTTCCATTCTAACTGTCTCTATGCGGCCGCCTACACGATTGTTTGCTTCAAAAATCTTCACTTCATTTCCTGCAGCCTTTAATAAAGATGCCGAAACTAATCCAGCCATGCCTGCCCCTACTACAATAATTTGTTTCGGACGTGTCGTCTTATTCAATCCCTTATTTATAACTTGTAACGTTTCATCCATCTCAGTGTTATACATTAAGTCTTTCTGCACAATTCCACCCCTTACTTCATAAAATGCGCGTTAGTGGTTTAGTGCATTTTATTCATAAATCCCCATAAACATAACACCATTGCAATTTGAATATTCACTAAAAGTACATAAGAGACAGATCTCACATTTCTTTATGCTTCGTATAATATAGCAACTGCAACGAAGGAGTGGTTGAAAATGAAACAGACTTATGATTACCACGCTACAAAAAAACATCTAGAATTAAAGAAACAACACCTATGCAAAAAACTTAGTAATATGAAATTATCTGAAAAAGAACGTGAACAAATAAAACTTGAGATTGATAACTACGAATATATATTAAACTTAGTCGAAATGAATCATTATGAACGAGGGTTTTCTCGTTAAAAGTGGCTATATTATCATCCTCTTTTTTGTGTGAGCATTTCATTACGCATTTTTCGTAAGTAAATATATAATAGAATGTACATTAAGATTGAGAGGTATATTCTATGATCAAATTAAGTGTATTAGACCAATCACCTATTTCTGATGGCAGCACAGCAACTGAAGCTTTTTCACATACAGTAACACTTGCACAAGAAGTTGAAAAACTAGGATTTACACGTTTTTGGGTATCCGAGCACCATAATTCTGTAAGCCTAGCAGGCTCAAGTCCAGAAATACTCATTTCACATATTGCAGCAAAAACGAATCGTATTAGAGTTGGTTCGGGTGGTGTTATGTTGCCACACTATAGTCCATATAAAGTTGCCGAGAATTTCCGCGTGTTAGAGGCACTTTATCCAAACCGTATTGACCTTGGTGTTGGTAGAGCGCCTGGTGGTATGCCGATAGCAACTCGCGCACTTCAAGAAGGTAAAATGGTCTCACTTGATCAATATCCAGAACAAATTGCAGATGTTGCTATGTACTTACATGATCAAGTACCAGAAAACCATCATTATGCAAATTTAAAGGCTACTCCAGTTATCACAACATCTCCTGAAATGTGGATGCTCGGTTCTAGCGGGGAAAGTGCAATGATTGCCGCAAAGCAAGGCGCTTCTTTTGCATTTGCACAGTTCATTAACGGATACGGTGGCCCTGAAGTAATGAAAGCCTATCAAGAGCAATTCCAACCTTCCTATTTAGGTGATAAACCAAAATCAATCGTCTCTATTTTTGTTATTTGCGGAGAAACAAACGAAGAAGCGGAGAATATAGCATCAAGCCTTGATTTATCGATTTTACTATTAGAACAAGGAAAACGGACTACTGGAACCCCTTCTATCGAAACTGCTCAAAATTATTCGTATAGTGCTTATGACCTATTTCGTATTAAAGAAAATCGTCAACGTATGATCGTCGGCGATCCGTCTTCTGTAAAAGAAAAAATATTAAACTTAAGCAAAGCATACAATGCTGAAGAGTTTATGATTGTCACAATCACTCATCAATTTGAAGATAAATTAAACTCTTATCGCCTATTGGCAGACGCTTTTAATTTATAATAACGAAAAGGAGATGCATCACATATGATGCATCTCCCTTTCTTACTACCAATCAATTGTTTTTGCTTCCTATATATTCAATAGCTTCTTTTAATAACTCCTCAAAATTCTCAGGATAATCATGATTTAAGTTAGGCACAACTTTATACTTATGTTCTATATTTTTATCCTTTAATAACTTTACAAATTGCTGTGTACATTCGAAACAATCTTCATCTTGATCCCCACATATTATATATCCTTTTATGCTTTTATCATGTAATATTCCAATCATTTCTTCCCATTCTTCCATTTCCGGGAGCCACGGTGCCACAAAAATAAAACCGTTCACTTCTATTTCACCTTGTAACATGGAATGTAACGCTACTCTTGCCCCAGCAGAAAAGCCACCAATAATAATATTTCCAAATGTTTTATTCGCTTTAATCTTATTGTAATGTTCTTTTAACTCTTCTCTTCCTCTTTCGATACTATCCCAAACATATCCATCTGAAAATTGAATTTGGGAAGATTGAGGCAATGCCAGCATAAAACCTTGTTCCATTACAGAGTTCCAATATGGTTCTATTATTTGTATATTTTCTTGATCCCCATGCAGTGTGATTAGTAGATTTTCATTTTGTTTGCTGTATTTATATTTCAGGTCTGCTTGTTCCGATTTCTTTGCTAATTCTTCTCTTTCTTTACATAATTGAACCATTCTATGAAACTCTTCAAATTTATGTAATGGTTTTAAATCATCATCGGAAATTAAATACTCACGTCCGTACCAAAACTCATTTTCTATAATTGCTTTCTTCATTAAATGCAACGCTTCTTCTTCAAGTCCTGCTGCACTTGCTAGCGCATATTTAAAGTTATATATTTGTGCTTCATTACCCACTACACCTTTAGCATGCTCCATTATATAAGAATATGCTTCAAAACTTCCTTTTTTTGCATAACAATCTAGCGTTTCATTTAATAATTGAATATAAGTCATACTATTTTTCATATAGAAATCCCCCGTAACCTTTTATAAAAAATTTTTCTCCAATCTTCCTATCATTCTAGGGTCACGGTATAAGTAGTAAAATTCTACAATTCAACTTAACAATACCTGATTTTCAGAATGATATTTAATAACTAATGTATGTATACGCACAATACACCACTCCTTCCTATCCACTAGTTATAGTATAAAATTAAATAGACTGAAAAATCAATATTTTAAAACAAAAAAAAGACAACAATATATTATTGTTGTTCTCATAACATCTACCCGGTATTCTTTTTTTTCTTATCTGGTTTACTTGAAACTAAATAATGCTTTTCTGAAATATATAAATTTCTTTTTAATATACGATTTAAATATGGTCCTAGCTTTATTCCACATATGAGGCGATCTTCGCTATCTTCAATAATTGGGAACATTTCTTTTTCTGTTACATATTGATCGACGGCTTTTTGTACGATATCAATTTCTTTAACTAGGTTTAAATTTTCTTCTGTATGCTCAAATACCTCAAGCGTTTCCTTCGTAATAAGAAAAAAATTGGTTGGAAATGCAGGTAAATAGGGCTTTAATAAATCATAATTTACTGTGTAATCATCATTTACTAATACTGTATAAACGATATTAGCATTCGTTTCTAGAAACTTAGCCATCGCTTGTTCTAATTCGTCTTTCGTAATTTCCCGCTCTTCTTTTCCAGTTCTGAAAAAGCGAAACATCGCATCGCCTCCTTTTTACTATATTATAGCATAAAAGGAAACTGAAAAATCATAAAAAACTCTATTGAAAGAATTTTTCAATAGAGTTTTTCTTTAATCCATTTATGTTTATTTTAAGAATGCACTTAACATCCACACATGTTGTTCTAATGTCGTATGAATTGCTAATAGCATATCAGCAGATGTTTCATCACCAGCTTCACCCGCTACTTCCATACCTTCTTTCAATTCTTGAATGAGTGCAGAAAAATCATTTACTAAAGTTTGTACCATTTCTTCTGCAGACTCTTTGCTTGTCCCTTCACTCACAGTAGAAGTTGCTAGATATTCTTTCATTGTCGCTAACGGTTTTCCTTCTAGCGCTAAAATACGTTCCGCTAACTCATCAATGTAAGTCCCTGCTTCATTATAAAACTCTTCAAATTTCTCATGTAATGTAAAGAAGTGTGGTCCTGTCACATACCAGTGATAATTATGCAATTTCACATATAACACATTCCAGTTTGCTACCTGCTTGTTTAATACTTCAACAACATTTGTTTTCGTACTCATACAATCCACTCCTCTTAGCATTTTTATAATTATTATCTTTTAATAACCTAATTACATTTTACCATACATTTCCTACTCTTTTGAATGAACAGCTTATATGTAACAAAGTTTTAACAACCTTAATATTTCCCTAATATCATATAATTCATGTATTCTTTCAGCTACTTCATATGTCTAATTGTCCAAGCTCACACATATGCATAATAGTAAGTCAAGCTCATCATAGAAGAAAGAGGGATAACATGGACAATCAACAATGGCAAGTAGCAAAGAAAGTCGCTGCTACTTATATCGGAACTGTCGTTGGAGCTGGATTTGCTACTGGACGAGAAATTGTTGAATTTTTTACAGTGAACGGATTTTACGGAACCATTGGCATATGTATAAGTGGATTTTTTTTTATTTGGCTCGGCACAAAGATGATGTTGCTTTCATCACAAATAGGGGCATTTTCAGCTCAAGAATTTAACAAATATTTATTTGGGGATGTATTTGGAAATGTCGTAAACACATTACTATTACTCGTATTATTTGGTGTAACAAGCGTTATGTTATCAGGGGCCGGGGCAGTATTTGAAGAACAACTCCGCCTCCCGAGACAACTTGGTATTTTCATCACAGTCATCGCCTGTCTCATTATTGGGAGTCGGGGATTACAAGGTGTTTTTGAAGTAAATACACTTGTCGTACCTATAATGATGATTTTTATTATCGGTCTTGCTATCACAACCTTTATTCATGGTACAACTCCTCTTATTAACACCATTCCTACAGAAAGTTGGAATATGAAATGGATTACTAGCCCGATTACATATGTTGCATTAAATCTTTCACTCGCCCAAAGTGTTCTCGTCCCATTAGCCAGTGAAGTAAAAGACCGAAAAGCTATTTTGTGGGGGGGGATTTTAGGAGGCGCAGGGCTTTGCTTCATTTTATTATGTAGCCATTTAGCAATATTATCAGTTGAACAATTTTATCAATACAACATCCCGATGGCTGAAGTTGTAAGAAGATTTAATGCCACTTTCCACTTTTTCTTTGTTCTTATTATTTTTGGTGAAGTGTTCACAACATTAGTTGGGAATATTTTCGGAATGACAAAACAAATGCAATCCATTACAGGATGGAAAAGTCATAACATTATTTACTTCATATTACTAATTAGTTATTGCTTTAGTTACATCGGATATAGCCAATTACTTCATATTCTATATCCAATTATCGGTTGGGTAAGCATCATTTTACTACCGATTATCGCTTTTAAACAACTTCAAAAAACATGAAAAAGCATCCGTTTATACGGATGCTTTTTCATGTTCATTCACACTCTTCACATACTTCCCAATACGGTCCCATTTCTACTGCAAGATATGGCTTTAATTGCAAACGAATCATTCGACTTGGCATACGTTCTAATACAAATTGAATGCCTTCTTCCTCTTCATCTAACTCAACTTTTGAAATAGCAATTCTTTGCATTGTAGTAATGGGGCTTCCATCTTTATATAAAGTGATTTTCACCTCATCATATTCATTAAAATACAATTCAACATTCATTTGCTTTTTTAACATTTCATCAACAATTTCATAATTATCATTTTGTTCCTGGATTATATATTTCCAGCCGCCTCTATCCAATTCTATCGGAGCAGCTTGGAATAATGTCATCAAATCCTCGTATAGCATAAGATAACCCCTCTCTTACTAAAAAACGATGAGTATTTTATATACCCTTTATCTCTATCACTATCCATGTATATTGTACCATATTTCACGAATCTTACCGCATTCATTTGCTTTATAAACACATACAAAACATATAGTATTTTTGATTCATTTTCTACTCACTAGTACGTCCCTTTACTTATAACTTATCACTCTCCATATTTCCTTCACACTACTTATAAATCTAAAAATTCCACACAAAAGAAGAGTGATTTTTATCACTCTCCTCAAAAGACTTTTCCTGCGGCTACTAATGCTAATACTATAATTAAACTGGCAAATAATAGCGAGACAATTAAACTAAAAATCGGTAATATTTTCTTTTCATTCTTCTTTGATAATAATCTCAAACTAAGAATGATATTTAATGGGACAAATATAAAATAAAAATATTTAACGATTTGTAATGAACTATTTGAAAGTGTTTTAAATACAAACACTTCAATTACAAAAACAGCAAAGAATAAAATACTTAACCAAAACGAGACATAACTAAGCCAAGAATGCCTTTTCGTTCCCCAATACACTCCCATAATAATCTCCTTTATATGTAATCTATACAATATTCATTATACACAAACTTAACAAATCCCTCTATTTTTCGACAAATATTAATTAAAATAAAGCTTTAATTATTGAATCCCCCCGTTCCCACAGGCTATTAACTAAAAGGACTGCCTCTAATAGCAGTAATACTATTTGAAGCAGCCCTTTCTATTTACACTTTAAATCTTTCAATTAATACTTGTAACTCTTCAGCCATTTGAGATAGTGTACCCGCCGCAGAACTAATTTCTTCCATAGAAGCTAACTGCTCCTCAGCTGACGCCGCAACACCTTGTGTACTCGTCGCGTTATTTTGTGCTGTCATTGCAATTTGGCCAACTGAAATAGATACTTCATTTGCACCTTTTGACATTCCATTAGCCGTTTCAACCATCGTTTTAATTTGATCAGCAATTTCATTTGTAGATTGTAAAATCTCAGTGAAATTTTGTTTTGTTTCATTTGCAATAACAAGTCCAGATTGAACTTCTTCATTTACATTATTCATAGATTTTACTGTTTTACTCATATCATCTTGTATTTCACAAATTAATTTACTAATTTCACTCGATGATACGCTAGATTGTTCTGCTAATTTTCGTACTTCATCAGCAACAATTGCAAAGCCTCTTCCATGCTCGCCAGCTCTTGCAGCCTCAATTGCTGCATTTAATGCTAGCAGGTTGGTTTGATCTGCAATATTTTGAATTACTTCTAAAATATCACCAATTTGCTTTGATTTATTATTTAATAACTGAATAACTGCATCTGATTGCGAAACAGACGCCGCAATAGACTGCATTTGATTTACTGTTTTTCCTACTAGTTTTCCGCCATCTTCTGCTTTTTCACGTGCATGAGCAGAAGCAGTATTAATAGATGATGAACTATTTGCTACATGCTGAATCCCTTCTGTTACACCAAACAGTAACATAGCACCATTTTCTACGCTTGCTGTTTGCGTCGTTGCACCACTTGATATTTCATCCATTGCTGATGTAATTTGTTCAGTCGCTTCACTCGCTTGTCTCACACTTGCTGTTAACTCTTCAGATGCAGCTGCAACATGCCCTGCTGAAGTATTAATTCTTCCGATTAATGTACGTAGTGAATGAGTCATCTCATTAAAACCTTTCGCAAGTTGTCCAATTTCATCATTTGAATGTATTTGAATCATTTGAGTTAAGTCCCCTTCGCTTATTTCTTTAGAAGTGACAACTAATTGTTTTAAAGGTTTGGTAATAGAAAGTGTCACGAAATAAATAAGCACTCCACCTACAACTAATGAAATAAACATTACAATTAACATATTATAAAATACAGGTTGAGCAGCCTCAACTACTTCATTTGAGTACATCGTCCCAGAAATTTTCCAACCTGTTTTTAAGTTTGTGGCAAATACCATTTTCTTGTCACTACCACTATAAGTGTATGAAAAAGTGCCATGGTTATCTTCGTATATTTTCTTTGCCCAAGAATCATCTGCCTTGTCACCTGGTTTTTCTTGAGGGTGAGCAATTATTTTTTTGTTCCCATCTAAAATGAAAGCATAGCCTTTTTTACCAATATTGATTAACTTTGTTGTTTTTAATAAATTATCTAAATTTAAATCTACTGCAACAACACCATTTTTATCTTCAGTTTGTTTTGCGATTGTTACGACAGTATGCCCATTTCCTTGTGCCTTATATGGTTCAGTGACAACAATTCCACCTTGCTTATTCACTGCATCTTTATACCAAGAACGCGCTGTTGGATCATAATCTGTTTCCATTTGTATTTTTGGTTCTTGTACAAATTTTTTATCGTTTCCGGCAACATACACTTGTTCTACATCTTTGTTCAAGCTAATATATTGAGATAATGTTTTTCTTAGTTCATCCTGTTTATCCCCTTGATACATATCAGTATGAATCACTCGTGCAAAATTATTTACATCGTTGAATTTCGCTTCAATCATTTGATTGATTAAATTATCCAATATTTTTATATTATCCTGAGCACTACTCATAATTTGTGATTCAAAATTCTTTTTAGCTGTTTGATACGACATGCCCCCAATAATAGAGACTGCCGCAATTAATATAACAAAAAATGAAATTAATAGCTTTTTTGCTACTTTCATATCTCTAAACCAACTTACTAGTTTACGCATTATAAACCTCCTGCATTTCAATATTAAGCTCTAAAGATTAAATGAGCTAATTTTGAATATATCCCATTCCTTAGTTACTATTTTTATAACTTGTTTTGATGAACACTTTGTAAAGTTTAAACAAATTAATTCCATTCGTCTATATATATGAATAATATTAATATAAAATTTACAAATACAAAAAACCAAAGGAACAAGCCCTTTGGTTTTTTATATTTTTTTATGTTGTTTAGAAATCTTTTTCCATCTATCTCGTTCCGCTCTTGCCAGAGTAATGTTTTGTTTTCTCATAACATATGCCAATTCTCTTTGCAGCTTTTTATAGCTTAGCAAGCGCTCTACAGGTATACTTCCGTTATCTATAGCACTTCGCACTGCACATCCTGGTTCACCGTCATGTTTACAATCTCGAAAGCGGCAAGTATGTGCAAGATCTTCAATATCAGAAAATGTAGTTTGGATTGCCCCGCTTCCTTCCCAAAGCTGAAGTTCTCTCATACCAGGAGTATCAATTACTAAACCACCACTTGGTAATTGGAATAATTCACGGTGAGTTGTCGTATGTCTCCCTTTACTATCTTCTTCACGTATATCTCCGGTTTTTGCTACAACTGTTCCTGTTAATGCATTTAACAAAGTAGATTTCCCTGCACCTGAAGATCCAACTAAGGCAATGGTTTTTCCTGGTGAAACAAATTGTTGCAATGATTCTATTCCGACGTACGCTAAGCTATCAACAACAAATACAGGAACACCGATTGCTACTGCTTCAGTTTCTGCAATTTTTTGTTCCACATCTTCACATAAACTACTCTTCGTTAAAACAATAATAGGCATTGCACCACTCTCATAAGCCAATAGCAAATAACGTTCCATCCTTCTTACGTTGAAATCATGGTTAAGAGCATTTACTAAAAAAAGATAATCCACATTCGTAGCTATAATCTGTTCCTCTGTTCGGTAGCCAGCCTCTTGTCTAGAAAAAGAGCTTCTCCTTGGAAAAATACGATGAATAATTGCCTTTCGCTCTCCTTCTATTTTCTTTATATACACCCAATCACCAACTGCCGGATAATCCCCTTTCGTTAACGCTTCATGACGAAACTTTCCAGACAGTTCCGCTACATATTCACCATCAGTACAAATAATCCGATATATATGCTTATGCTCAAGTAAAATACGTCCTACTTCATAGTTCTCTACAGCTTGTTCCTCAAAAAAAGAATCCCATCCGAACGATTCTAAAATATTTTGATCCAAATTGATATCCTCCCTAGTTTGAACTTAGTGGAAGGATTGTGCGCTCACTTATAGAGTATCGCCCTTTCCGTCCACCTTTGTATTTGGTTTATTATTCATATAAGTTAATTTCGCCATAATACATCACCCCGTTCTAATTTTAATTACTCTCATTATATGGAATATCTTATTAAAAAGCTACCTTATTTAACGTAATTTTCAAACAACTTGTTTTTTAGCATTTTAATTTGGCCGCGATGACTAATTTCATCTTCTAGCACATGAAACCAAAGGTAGTGCTGATTATACGCTACGCCATTAGGCCACTTTCTTTCTGACATTAGCCATTCGTCATCCTGTTCACTCAAACACTTCAGTGTTTCTTCTCGCACTTTTTGCAAAAGTTGTACATAATACTGTATTTCATGACCACGAATCGTTCTCCCCGCTTCTCCTAAATACAGTGCATCTTCCCATACTTCTAATTCTTCTTTTGTGAAGTCACGATTTTGAAATGAAATAAGCTGATGGACTTTTTCTATAGCTGCTATATGCTTTAATAAAGCTCCAATTGAATTTCCACCACTTGGCATAATTAAATCTAATTGCTCAACTGATAGATTTTCTATTTCCTGTAATGTTACCGCCCTCGTATGCTCCAGCATACTTACTAATTCACCTATATTTTTTGTATAACCATCTACACTTCTTACTCGATAATCTATATTCATATCACGCACCCCTTTCTGCATTCATATTATTGTAAAAGTTGTTCATATAATAGACTGAAATATATCGAAATTTTCTGTTATAATTAAATTGAATAAGGAATATACCTAAACAAACTTTCTCAATATGCTTATATGAAATATTAAAAGGAATCAATATGAAAAAATCGAATCTTATTCACTAAAAGGAGTGGATTCGATGGAAATGTATCAATGGCTAACTGCTGTTCTAGTTGGTGGCATTACTGGCTTCGTTTCCCATCTGATCAATAACCAAGGCAAGTTATTGCTTCCACGCCGTTTAAAAACGTTTTTCCACTTTGGGTTTTTAACCGATATATTGACCGGTTGCCTAGCTGCACTTCTTGGACTCGTTTTATTCGATGTCACCACAATAAAAGAAATTATAAAAGTATCTATTGTAACTGCCATTTCAGGTCAAACATTTTTACTTCATCAAGCCTTAGGTGGTGAACAGGCTAAAAACACGCAAATTGGGAAAGCTGATGAGAAAATTCAAGAAATTGACAAACTATTACGACGTTAATCTATACTTTCTTTAAAAATTATTGTTATAATGAAAAATAAATATTTTCTATTGCGTCGTTTGTCAGAAGAAAGGGTGTTTCGTATGACAAAAAAGAAAATAGAAGATTTCTTAACAAACTCCGAAAAAGAGGAACTGCTAGAAAACTATAAATGTTTACGAGAAGCCCGCACAAAAAGCGAAGCTAACCATTTTGGTGAAGCAGTAGACCATCTATTAAATAAAGTAAAAAAGCGAATTATTAAAGATGCAGGCATACATGATGAAAATGCAGCAACTATTCAATCAAAACGAAAAGCACTGTTTTAGACTTATCCCTAAAACAGTGCTTTTCGTTTGCAACACTTTTATGATGCAAGTCCTTTTTTATTTTCTTCAGCAAGCTTTTCACTTTTTCTAAAAAAGAATAACGCAATAATATACAGTAGCGCTGTAAAACATCCTACTAAAACAAAACTATGAGACGTAGCAAATAATACTCCAGCTACTGCCGCTCCAATCATTTGGCCAATGTACATAGAAGCATTAGCAAGAGCAGCTCCTGTTCCTCTTGCTACACTAGACATGTTTTGTAAGCGTCCCATCATCAATACAAACAAAATTCCTGTCACAAAAAATAAAATAAAGAAGAATAATTCAACAAATATAATGTTATTTAAATGAGGAAGTATTACATATAGCACTGCTGTAAATATAATTCCACCATAAAAAGAAATGTTATAACCGATTTTGTTTACAATTCTAGGACCAAAAATATTACCGGTCAAATTTCCTAATCCCAATATAATCATAGCTGTTCCTACTTCATTAACCTGTAAACCGAATTGAACTGCAAGCCATACACCAAAGAATGAGAATGCTGCGAAATTACCAGTTTGAAAAATAAAATATGCAAAATAAGAGAGTGGAACCTTTGAATCTCTAAGTAATTGTTTATAACGCCGTAAGATTGATTGTTTATTATCCTCTGTTTGAACAGGCTTTATTTCTGGTATAAAAACACCAATAGAAATAACAAGTAATGCTGACAGGATGCCAATGACAAAGAATGGCATTGTATAATGTATCGTTGCTAAATAGGCCCCAATTGGCAGTCCAAGAATTTGAGCGACTGATAATCCCGCTGTTGCAATCCCAATTGCTTTCACAATTTGCTTCTTCTCTATAAGTAGTGGAATAGATGCCCACACTTGCGGAGATACAAACGCTGCACTTACACCTGCTAAAAATCGAAAAATCAGCATCCATAAAAAACTAGGTGCAATTCCGCACAAAAACGTACTAATTGCGAAAAAAATCATACCTAGTATCATTACTTTTTTTCTGTTTAATCCATCTGATATAGGACCAGCGATAAGTACAAATCCAGCGTATCCTAAAGCATATGAGCTTACCATCCACCCTGACAACTCAGTTGAAACATGATACACCTGTTGTAATGTCGGCAAAAGTGGTGAAATTAAGAAAGTATCTGTACCGATCATAAACATTATCGTAAAGAATACAGCTAGCACTCTTTTCATTTAAACCTTCTCCTTTATATAAAAAGAGGGTACTATCCCTCTTTTCAACTAATCTTCTAATATAGATTCAATTTGTTTCATATCCTGTTCATTCAATAAAACGTCCACTGCTCTAACACTTTCTCTTATTTGCGCTGCTCGCTTCCCGCCAGGAATAACAGTATCAATTCCTTCTTTATTTAATAACCATGCTAACGCTAAGTGAGATACTTCAATATTATTTTCTTTAGCTAAGTCTTTTAACTTTTCCACTTTCTTAAAGTTACTCTTATATGTATTTTCTTCAAATAGATTTACACTTTGGCGCCAATCGCCTTCATTCAATTTCAAATCTTCTGTATATTTACCACCTAATATTCCGAAAGCAAGTGGTCCATACGGAATAAATGAAATACCTGCTTCAATACAATACGGCAATAATTCTTCCCCAGCAGTGCGATCTAACATATTGTAAGGCGCTTGTACAACATCTATATCTCCATATCGATTTGCTTTTTTTAATTGTTCTACACTTACATTTGAAATCCCAATTGAACGAATTTTCCCTTCTTCTTTTAAACGGGTAAGCCCTCCAATTGAATCTATGTAACTTGTTTCAGGGTTTGTAAAATGTAAATAATATAAATCAATATAATCTGTCTGTAATCTTCTTAAACTATTTTCCACAGCATTTCTTAAATAGCTTGGTTCATTATTAATATGAACCTCTCCATTTAATAGCGACTGTATTCCACCTTTTGTAGCAAGTACAAATTCGTGGCGTTTCTCTTTTATTACTTCTCCTACCAATTCCTCTGATCTACCGAAACCGTATGAATCCGCTGTATCAAAAAATGTAATACCTTGCTGAATAGCTTCTTCTATTAATCGCTTTCCTTCTTCCTCATTCACATCAGCGTATAAATTGTGTCCCCCTACTGCATTCGTTCCTAACCCCAACTTAGAAATATTTATTCCTGCCTTTTGCAATTTTGTATACTTCATTTTTTATCCCCCTATATTTCTATTGTTCGAATATAATCGAACGATAGAAATATACCACTTTGTATGTTATAGTGCAAATATCTTAACTTATACAAGCAGGTGAAAAAATGCGTACACTCTATCATCCGAACCGAGAGGAAATTCAATTCTCTTCAGTCTTATATGCACTTAGCGATCAAATCCGTTTACAAATTGTAAATATGTTACTTGAGAAAAATGAGCAATCTTGTGGTTCATTAAACATCCCTATCGCGAAATCAACTTTATCTCATCATTTCAAGGTTTTACGTGAATCAGGTGTTATGTACACACGCCTTGAAGGAACACAACGTTTCATTTCAATTCGTGAAGAAGATTTAAATACTAGATTCCCTGGTTTATTAGATGTTGTAATACATGCGACAGAACCATACTAAAAAAACATCTCATATAAATATGAGATGTTTTTTAGTAATTACTATTCTTTTAATAAATCTATTAATCCATTCCCTTCAGATGTACGTTCATATCCTAAAGGTACAGTCCTTTTTATAAGTTGCGCGTATATTTCCGGCTCTGATAATTTTCTACCGTACTCTCTCTCACACTGCTTAATGAGAAGTGCTAACGCCCCAGCAACATGCGGCGTCGCCATTGAAGTACCACTTAATACTGCATATTTCCCCTCTGGATACGTAGACAGTATTTCATCACCCGGCGCTACTAAATCAATTTCTTGATTTGAATTACTAAAGCATGAAATTTTCCGCTCTAAATTAACAGCACCTACTTCGATTACTTCAGAATAAGCACCTGGAAAATCTAATTCTTCCGTATCATCGTTACAATCCCCATCATTTCCAGCAGCACATACGACAAGTACGTCTTGTTTTACCGCATTTTGAATAGCTTCATGTAACTCTGGTACATCTTGTGGACCCCCAAGTGACATTGAAATAATTCTCACTTTCTCTTTATTCGGTCCTCTCCAATTTACAGCATAATGAATGGCCTCAATAATTTGCTCATAACTTCCAGAACCGTCTCCTGCTAATACTTTTAACACTAACATTTTAGCAAGTGGTGCGACTCCTAAAACACCGACACCATTTTCAGTCGCTACAATCGTCCCCGCTACATGAGTACCATGCCCATTATTATCAAGATAAACTTTAGGATCTCCTTCATAATCTTTCGTGAAATTTCTACCACCAATAATACGATCTTTTAAATCCACATGATTTATATCACAACCTGTATCTAAAACGGCAACGACAATGTCTTTCCCTTTCGCGCTCTTTTCCCATACTTGCGGAGCATGAATCAGTTGTACACCTGGTGGAATTTCATTTACTTGTTCAACCACCTTATTGACAGTAAACGGAATTAATTGTATACCTTTTTGTTTATTCGCTGTACTACTATTCATCGTAATCCCTCCTGAAAATGTATTATTTTCATTTCAGACCACCATTGAATACGTTTAAATTTAATATTCGTTTTATTCGTCCCATTTCCCTTCCTCTCAAATATTTCTCAATAAACAAAAGAAAAGGACCCATTAATGGTCTTATCCCTGTCAAGTAGACAATATTAAAAAGACTAAGCAGCCATCGAGATTCGATATTCTATCGGAGCTCGGTGGTTGAGTCGTTTTTGGAACCGTTTATAGTTATAAAAATAAATATACTC
>Ga0209130_1000714_pt1 | contig 29505 bp, 28 predicted proteins | sample AraplaMF_Cvi_mLB_FD_184264 | JGI IMG/M metagenome (GOLD analysis project Ga0209130, IMG submission 184264) | Arabidopsis root microbial communities from the University of North Carolina, USA - plate scrape MF_Cvi_mLB (SPAdes) (version 2) | ecosystem: Host-associated > Plants > Roots > Endosphere...
CCACGGCGCCCACCGAAATCGAAGCCGGCGGCTGCGCCAGGCGCAGGCCACCGGCCCGTCCACGCCAGGTGGCCACCAGACCGGCCTGGCCGAGCCGGTGAGCCACCTTGCGCAGGTGATGTTCGGAGATGCCGTGTGCCTGGGCGATCTCCTGCACGGTCACCAACCTGCCCTGCTGCCGCCCCAGGTACATCAGCAGGCGCAAGGCGTAGTCGGTGTGGCCCGTGAGACGCATTTGCTTAGTGCTCCAGCGCAGCGCCTTCTGCCACAGTCTCTTCCTTCTTCGCCTTGCCGATCAAGCGCAGGGCGAACAGGGCGAGGAACAGGCAGCCAACCGCGAACACGATGTCGCCGGGAACACGCATCCAGACCGCGGTCTCCATGAAGCCGGAGTGCACCACTTCCGGCGAACGGGCGAACCACATGCCCTTGGTGATCGCAGCCACGGCCTGGTAGATACCGGCCGGTACCAGCGACATGAACACCATCATGGCCAGGCCGATATTCATGGCCCAGAACATGGTTGCCAGCAGCTTGTCCGACCAGGCGAAGCGGTCAACCAGGCCGCGCAGGCAGAACAGCATCAGGCCGATACCCAGCATGCCGTACACGCCGAACAGTGCAGCGTGGCCGTGTGCAGCGGTCATGTTCAGGCCCTGCATGTAGTACAGCGCGATCGGGGTGTTGATCGAGAAGCCCAGCAGGCCTGCGCCCACGGTATTCCAGAAGCCCACGGCGATGAAGCACAGGATGGCCCATTTGTAGGCGCCAACCCACGGAGCCGACTGTGAACGCTTGTAGTTGCGATAGGCTTCCATGCCGATCAGAGACAGCGGAACCACTTCCAGGGCCGAGAACATGGCGCCGATAGCGATCACCGACGTGGGCGTACCGGTAAAGTACAAGTGGTGCAAGGTACCCAGAATGCCGCCGAACAGGAACACGATGGTTTCCAGGATGATGGCGCTATTGGCCGAAGCGGCGCGGATCAGGCCCAGGCGGGTGAACAGCAGCGCGATGACAGCGGTTGCGAACACTTCGAAGAAGCCCTCCACCCACAGGTGCACCAGCCACCAGCGCCAGTACTCGATCATCGAGTAGTGGGTGCCCTTGCCCCAGGTCAGGGAAGTCGCATAGAAGCCGCCGATGCACAGTGCAGCCAGGAACACCATAGCGATGATGCCGCGGCTTTCCGATGGTTTCTTCAGTGCCGGCCACAAGCCACGGCCGAGCAGGAAGGCCCAGAACAGCAAGCCAATGAACAGCAGGATCTGCCACACCCGGCCCATCGAGGTGAACTCGAGGCCCTGGTTACCCAGCCAGAACGAGAAGTCGACGCCCTTGTGCTGCAGGGTGCCCAGCCAGCCGGTAGCGGTCGAACCGACCACGATGAACAACAGCGCGTAGAACAGCACGTCGGTGCCCAGCTTCTGGAACTTCGGCTCCACGCCCGAAATCGCAGGAGCGATATACAGGCCGGTAGCCAGCCAGGCAGTAGCGATCCACAGCACGGCGAACTGGGTATGGATGGTGCGGCTGACGGTGAACGGCAGCACGTTAGCAAGCGGAATGCCGAAGAAGCTCGAACCTTCCACTGCAAAGTGCGCGGTGATCACGCCCATGCCCACTTGCGCCAGGATCAGGCCAATCACGACCAGGAAGTACTTCTTGGTAGCCTTCATCGAAGGCGTGGCTTTCAGCGAGAACAGCGGATCGTTCTTCGGTGGAACCGGATCGTCTTCTTCCTTGTGCAGCGAATGGAAGAACAGCATGCCGGCGATGGCGCCGATCATCAGGATGACCGAAGCGATCGACCAGATGCCGGCACCGGCGGTCGGAGTGTTGTCGATCAGCGGTTCATGCGGCCAGTTGCTGGTGTAGCTCAGGCCAGTTTCGCCAGGACGGTCGGCAGCGGCAGCCCACGAGGACCAGAAGAAGAAGCCGGTCAGCGCAGCGCGGTCGGTGGCTTCCGGCAGCGAATTCGGCGCCATGGCGTATTGTTCGCGCAGCTTGTCAAATTGCTCGGCGTTGCCGAACAGGCCAGCATAGTGGTTCGCCACAGTGCGAACCGCTTCAGCGCGGATCGCCGACAGCTTCACTTCATTGGTGTCGGCGTTGTAGGTGTTGGTGCGCAGCTCGGTCTTCACCAGGGCGTCAACGTGAGCCTTCGCACCGGCTTCGAGCTGGGCGTAATCCTTGTTGAAGTTCTTGCGTGCAAACAGGTCTTGCAGCGCCACTGCTTCGCGGTGCAGCCAGTCGGCCGACCAGTCAGGCGCCAGGTAAGAACCATGGCCCCATACGGTGCCCAGTTGCTGGCCGCCAGCGGACAGCCAGGCGCTTTGGCCGTATTTGACCTGGTCGGCCGTGTAGATCACCGAACCGGTGTCGTCGACGACTTGCGCAATTGGAGGCGCTTTCAGGTAAATTTCGCGGCCCACCCAGCCCAGTACCGTGAACGATAGCAGGCAGATAATGGCGAGCCACGTCCATAACTTCTTAGTGGCGTGCATGATAGCTCCTTTTGTGGTGTTTCAAATGTATGTTTTTGGCCAGAATACAGCCGCCACGAAGGCAGCTCACATGATCCAGGTCAAGTGTTAATCAATGGCCGCCGCAACCGCCGCAGCAGGTGTGGCTGCGCTGTTGCGGCGCCACAGGTGGGTAACCGTGTTCTTCGAGCAGCCTGCCCAATTGGTGGACGCTGGTCAGGGAGTCGTCGAAGGCGACTTCAACATGGGCAGCACCGGCGGGAGCATGTACGCCGCGGATGCCGGGCGCAGTACGCAGCAGGTCGAGCACGCGGGTGACGTTGGCCGCGTCCAGGATGGAAGCAAGTTGGAATGAATGATGCATTTGTAAGTCCTCCTCGGGGTTAGTGTGGGAGGAAGTTTAGGGATCGAGGGGCTGGGAGTCCTTGACGCAGCTTAAGCAAAACCCGGTAAACCTGGGTCTGACCCGCAGGGTCAGACCCCCAACGGTCTTAGGGACTGGGGTAACGGTTTGTCGCCGTTGACTTTCGCAATAAGTCAAAGGCTTCCAACCAACACCGTTAGCCGCGCCGCAGACGGGGTTTCAGCCACATCCCCCCATGTAATGACACTCAACACACCGCGTACACCCATCAACCTTCCGCAACGCCCGCGCCCCGCACTCCGGACACTTCCCCGCCGATTGCGTCGGCGCAGCCCCCGCCGCCGTCATTGCCTCCGGCGCCACATGCCCCGTCGACGCACACCGGACCGCCAACTGCGGCACCGGCACCTGGTTGCCATACGCATCCAGGAACCCCCGCCGTATCAATATCCGCTGCAAGGTAAACGCAATCGCCGCCACCTCCGAATCGTGATAAACCGGTACCTGCACCCCATCCTCACGCGTGAGAAGCCCGCAGCGCACCGGCCCCTTCTCCCAGGCCACCTCGCGCATATCCGCCAGCGCCTTGGCAATCGAACTCCCCGCCCGCGCTGCCATCGACAACAGCCGCATGGACGACGTAATCCACTGCTGCCCATCACTGCGCTGGTTCGCCGGCATGAAGAACTCGAATGGCCGCTCAATCCGCACCGGCACCCCATCCAGCATGCCATCCACCGTAATAAAGCTCACAGTCAGGTAAGCCGACTTCTTGCCCTCCTGCGTCCAGTACTCGACCTTGGAGGTCACCGACTCCAGTTCCCCCAGCGGACGGCCATCGAAGCGCTTGCGCAACGGATCGTCATCCCTCAGCGCCGGCGCAACACCAGCAGCAGCCACCGCCGGCTCCGGCGCCACGCTCAGCACACTACCCGTCACCGTATTCGGCCGGAACGTCGCAAGCCCCTTCAGCCCCGCCACCCAAGCCTCGGTGTACAGCTCCTTGAAATCCTCATACGGGTAATCTTCCGGCACATTGACCGTCTTCGAAATCGCCGTATCAACGAAAGGCTGCACGGCCTCCATCATGCTCACATGATCAAGCGCCGCCATATCGAGCGCCGTCACGAACTGCGGTGGCAATTGCCCCATGTCAAAGCCCAAATGGCGATACAGGCGCCATGCATGGTCCGCCACTTCGTAAGAGCGCGACGAGCCATCCGGCATGCGCTTGCGGCGCTGGTAGACCCAGGAAAACGCCGGCTCGATGCCGTTGGAAGCATTGTCCGCAAACGCCAGCGTAATCGTGCCGGTCGGCGCAATCGACAGCAGATGCGAGTTACGGATGCCATGCGTGGCAATCGCCTCGCGCAAAGCTGCCGGCAGGCGGCGCACGAAGGCGCCCTCCAGGTACTTGTCCTTGTCAAAGAAGGGGAAAGCGCCCTTCTCCTGCGCCAGCGCCACCGACGCGGCATAGGCCGCATCGCGCAAAGCTTCCGCGATACTGGCCGCCATGGCACGACCACTGTCCGAGTCATAGCGCATCCCGAGCATCACCAACGCGCTGCCCAGGCCAAGGAAGCCCAGGCCGATGCGGCGCTTGGCCGCTCCTTCGTCAGCCTGTTGCGGCAGGGGCCACTGTGTCGCATCCAGCGCCAGGTCCAGCATGCGCACCGCGATGCCGGCTACCAGGCGCATAGCCTCGTAGTTGAAGGTGGCGCGGTCGGTGAAGGGATGCTGCACGAAGCAAGTCAGGTTCAGCGAGCCCAGGTCACAACAGCCGTAGCCAGGCAATGGCTGCTCGCCGCAAGGATTTGTGGCGCGCAAGGTTTCGCAGTAATACAGGTTGTTCTCGGCATTGATACGGTCCACGAACAGCACGCCCGGCTCGGCGTGGTCGTAGGTGGAAGTCATTACCTTGTCCCACAGTTCCCGTGCCGGCACGCGCCGATAGACCCACAGGCCATCCTCACGCTGGCGGGCGCCGGCGGCCAGGTCCTCGTCGCCCGGCTCGACCTTGTGCACCAGCTCGAAGTCGGCATCGTCAGCCAGCGCGCGCATGAAGGCATCCGTCACACCGATCGACAAGTTGAAGTTGCGGAAGCCGCCATCATCCTTGGCAGCGATAAAGCGCTCGATGTCCGGATGGTCGATGCGCAGCACACCCATTTGCGCGCCACGCCGCGCGCCGGCCGATTCCACCGTCTTGCAGGAGGCATCGAATACTTCCATATACGATACCGGCCCGGATGCGCGCGACTGCGTGCCCTTCACCTTGGCCCCAGCCGGGCGGATGGCGCTGAAATCGTAGCCCACGCCGCCGCCACGGCGCATGGTCTCCGCCGCTTCCGCCACTGCCGTATAGATACCGGGCAGGCCGTCGTCCTCGCCGGTCACCGAATCGCCCACCGGCTGCACGAAGCAGTTCATCAGGGTGGCTTTCAGGCCCAGGCCAACTGCGGAATTGATGCGCCCTGCCGGCACGAAGCCATTCTCCTGCGCCCACAGGAATTTTTCTTCGAGATCGTCGCGCAACTGCGGCGCCTCCAGTGCGGCCAGGGCACGCGCCACACGGCGGCGGACGTCGATGATGTCCTGCTCCTCCCCTTTCGCGTATTTTTCGCGCAGCACGTCCAGCGAGATTTCCTGGGGCGGCATGGGATTGCCGAACATTTTTTCGTTTGCATTCATGGATAGTCCTGCTCAGGTTAAAACTGAGCCTGACTATCGCTGAATGCGGGGGTAAATTCCTTGATTCAGGATAAGTTTGGTGGCCAGATTTCCTCTTCCGACCAACCCAACTCCTTGAAATCCTGTGCTCGCAGCGGTGCTTCGCCTGCGGCAAAGAATTCGTCCAGCTGCGGCGGAGGGATGGGTGTGGACGAGAGCATGGCATGCACCTGTCCGCGATGATGGATCTGGTGCTCAAAAATATGGGCCAGCAAGCGCTGGCGCGTGTCGCGCTGGAGTACACCTTCGCCACGGTCGATGCTCACGACCCGGTCCAGGTCCTCATCACGCAAGGCGCTGCAATATGCGATCAGGCGTCGATCCGCGTCACGCTGCGCCGCCCAAAGCGCCTCGCAAGCATCAAACGGCTCCGGCACCGCGAAAAACGCGCTGCGGAAGTCCGGATGCGGCGGCGCTCCGCGCGCCTCCCTTTCGAGCGCATCAAGATAAAACCAGTCGACGGTCAGGATGTGATTGAGTGTCGCGCTAATCGACGGAAAGAAGCCCGTCCGAGGCGCCGCGAAGTCTTCGCGCGACAACTGCGCACAAGCCCGCAACAGCCGATGATTAGCCCAGCCGTTGTTATACGCCTCAGCCAGCAAATGCCGCGAAAGCCGATTACGCTTGAGGCCGTGTCCCACCTGGGGTGTGACCCCATGGTGGGACACGGCCTCTGCAGTAGCCCAGGCAGCGATTGGGGCGCGGTAGCACTGCGGCAGCCTTTCTGGCAGCGCGTCGGCGGCAAACAGGCCAACTTCCTTGTGTTCGTGGCTCAGGATGGGCACGAAATCGCCTTCCAGCTTGCAGGCATAGGTGACGATGAAGACCCGCTTCCCGGGAACGACCTCGAACAGGCGGCTATCGAGCGGCGCCCCCACGCGGACACGCACGCCGAGTTCCTCCGCGACTTCACGCGCCAGGCAGCCGGCCGCCGATTCACCGTCTTCAATGCGCCCGCCCGGCAACTCCCATTCCTCGCGCTCATTCTTCAGGAGCACCACCCTGCCGTCAGGAGCGCTGAATACGCCCTTCACCGAAACGGGATAAGTCATTGGATATGCAAATACGTGATGCCGGGCGCATCTTCCAGAATCGAGCGCACTGCGGTGTACAGGTCCGCTACCACCGTCGCTCGGTGATCGCGGCCGGCAAGCCGTTCCATCAAACCGCAGTCTGCGAAAACATAGGCCTGCCAGCCCTCCTCCGCATTGGTGCATGCGACGTACAGTTCGCAATCCTGCGCCTCCACCGGAACGCACCAGGCGAAATCTTCGGGGATGACCTCGCCCAAGGCGCGATAGCCATGGGTGGGCAGTTCATTGGCCATCCATTCGGCCAGGCTGCGGCCATAAATGCCGGGATTGGTCAGCTTGTCCTCGTCCTCGACGATTTCGAAGCGGGACGACTGGAACATCAGGACGGGACTATGCATGCTGATGCTCCTTTCTTTTTTCAGCTGCGCGGCACTTGCGCGAACGCAGCATTCAAACGCCGCACCATGGCGTCGTTCATCGACGCCGTGTGCCGGTTCCAACGGTCCATCGTATGCTGCAGCTCACTTTGCAGTCGCTGCGCCAGCTGGAATTCGCGCGCGCCTGCAGCCCAGATCGCAAATTCGGCACGGGCGTCAAAGCTGCCGAAGCGATTGACGGCATGCTCGAACTCAGCGCGGGCTTCGTCATTGCGGCCCGCAGCCGCGAGTGCTTTCGCCAGCAGCAGGCTGCTCTGCTCTGCGCGGTAATTCGCATCCGTACGGCGGATGAATTCCAGGTGTTCGATGGTCTTGCCGTGCGCGCCGATCGCCAGGTTGGCGCGCGCTGCGCCAAGGCGAATCTCGAGGTCGGAGCCAAAGGCACCCTGCAGGCAAGCTTCATACGTCGTAGCGGCTTCGGCCGCCTCACCCGCTTCCAGCAAGGCAGCGGCGAGGCGCATCTGGTTCTGCGCGGTCGGCGTGAAGTTGAACGCATCGCGCGCTTCGCGCAGCTCACGGCCCGGATCCAGCATCCGGCCCGCTGCGGCAACCGCTTTGCGCGCGCCGACTTCCAGGCGGGAACTCGGCAGGTAGACCGCGAAGAAATACACCAGGCTACCCAACAGTGGGAAAGAGAACAGGATCAGCAGCCAATACAGTTCCCGGCCGCGGCGCACCGCATGCACGGCAAAGAAGATGGCGACCAGAATATGCAGACCCAGACCGAAAAACGGCATTTCACTTTCTCCTGTTAGTTGAAGTTTCGATTATAGACGAGCGTCTCGCAAGGGTTCCAGATGAATGCTCAGGCCGCTTGCTGAGGTGCGGATGGCGGTCGGCACGAACTGCACGCCGGCGTAACGCAGCTCATCCGGACGCCAGGTATAGATCGGGGTATCGCGCGCCAGGTTATCGGCCAGCAGGCGTGCCGCACCCGCGAGCTGGCGTTGTGTGCGCTCATCCAGTCCATCCAGCGTGAACTCTTCCAGGCGCGCGTCGGCCAGCATGACCGCGTTGCGGGACTGGTCGATATTCAGGCGCCCCGACAAAGACAGGCTGCCGGTGAATTGCTGCCGCATCAGCGGCGACGAGACCGACAGCATGGCACCAAGCGCGATACGGTCATTCGGCAGCGTCGAGAGCCGGGGCTGGTCCAGGCGCAACTCGAAGACGGCCAGCGCCCGGTGTTCGAGCGGGAAACGCTGGTCGATATTGCGTTGCAGTTTCGCCAGCGGGACTTCGTAATCCCGCGGCCCGGCGAAGCTTGCGCAGCCGGACAGCAGCACCGTGGCGCCGCCTCCAGCGGCCAGGACGGCGGCGCCAATGGCGCGCGTGGCGAGTCGTCTGTGTGGGGTCATTTGAAGCTCCTGTGTCATAGTCGCAGCAATCATAACGGGGATCGCTGATGCAACCTGTAACCATTGGTATCGCTGGATGGGCTTTGCCGCGTGCCGATGCGGACCTGTTTCCGCCGGCGGACTTTGGCAGCAACCTGGCGCGCTACGCTGCGGTATTCAACGCCGTCGAAATCAATTCCTCGTTTTATCGCCCACACCGGCCGGAAACCTACGCGCGCTGGGCGGACAGCGTGCCTGACGGTTTTCGCTTTGCCGTCAAGCTGCCGCGCTCCATCACGCATGAAAAGCGCCTGCAGGATTTCGGCGCAGAACTGGACCGTTTTGCGGCAGAGGCAGGAGCGCTGGGCGAAAAGCTGGGCTGGATTCTTGTGCAGACCCCGCCCAGCCTGCGTTTCGACCCAGCGGCGGGCGCACTATTCGCCGGCCTCGGCGAGCGCTTCGCCGGAAAGGGTCATGCCGCCCCTCTCTTGGCCTGGGAGGCGCGCCACGGCTCGTGGTTCGGCGAAGAAGCGACAGCATTGCTGCGGCAAATGGAAGTGATCCGGGTGGTGGCCGACCCGCCTGCCGGGGAGCCGGGGCCGTTCCTGCCTACGCTTGAAGACGCCGCCTACGTGCGCCTCCACGGCAGCCCATTGATATACCGCTCAGTCTACGAGCCAGAACGGCTGGCGCAAGTCGCGAGCTGGCTGCGCGGGCACAGCAGCGCGAAAGGCAATTCACTGGTCATCTTCGACAATACAATGTCCGGCACGCAGGTCCGGCAAGCCGTGCAACTGCGCGAAATGCTTACTTCTTCTTCATCGGATCGTCATCCGGATTCACATAGGTGATGTCGAACGGCCCGTCGCCGTGAATCTGCACGATGGTCTCGCCCTTCATGATGGCATAGTGGTTGGTCTTGGGCGGAATCGCCACAAAGTCCCCTGCATGGTGCGCCTTGGCCGCTTTCTCGTCGAGCTTATCACCCATGCCCAGCATCAGCGTGCCCTTGATCACAGTGACATTCTCCATCATCGAATGCATATGCGGCGGCACCTTGTAGCCGGACTGCGCGTGCAGCCGGATCACGAACGGCCCCGCCTTGGTGGGATCGCCCTGCAGCACAGCCGCTTTGGCACCTTTAGGCAGCGTGGGCGGAGCATCGCCCCATTTCATCTCGTCGCCGAGATGCATTGCGGAAACAGGAATCAGGCACCCCAATGCGGCAGCGGCAAAGACGGCAGCCAGGGCGCGCGGCGTTGTTCTGGACATGACAATCTCCTAAAAAGGGACTCCTCGATTGATCATAGTCCGCCTGTGCAAAAAAACTACTTGCCGATGACAGATTCAGTGTTATAGTTCACTACAACACCAGTCCATTAAATCACCAACACTGGAGGAACCCATGTATGTGGAATGAAAACCGTCCGATCTACCTGCAGTTGAAGGAGCGGGTCGTCGGCATGATGCTGGACGGCCTGCTCAAGCCCGGCGATGCCCTGCCCTCGGTGCGCCAGGTCGCGGCCGATTACCAATTGAACCCGATTACCGTCTCCCGCGCCTACCAGGAGCTGGTCGACGAAACCTTGGTGGAAAAAAGAAGGGGATTAGGAATGTACGTTACCGAAGGTGCTGTTGATAAACTGCTGTCCACTGAACGCGAACGCTTCATCCGCGAAGAATGGCCCGCAATGGTCGAACGCATCCGTCGCCTGGGCCTGGACATTGAACAACTGCTGCGCGCCACGAATGTGCCGCCACAAGGAGCCCCGGCATGACAGCGATCATTACCGCTAAACACCTGAGCAAAAGCTTCGGCGCCACCAAGGCGCTGGATGACGCCAGCTTCCAGATCAACGCCGGCCGCATCGTCGGCCTGATCGGCCCGAACGGTTCCGGCAAGACCACGACCCTGAAAGCCATCCTCGGCCTGTCCCGCTTCGAAGGCGAGCTGAATGTGCTGGGCCTGGACCCGCGCCAGCAGCGCGATGAACTGATGAAGGACGTCTGCTTCATCGCCGACGTCGCCATCCTGCCGCGCTGGCTGAAGGTCAAGGATGCGATCAGCTTCTGCGAAGGCATCCACCCGCGCTTCAACCGCGAACGCGCCGAAAAATACATCGCCAACACCAAGCTGTCGCCGGACATGAAGGTCAAGGCCATGTCCAAGGGCATGATCGTGCAGCTGCACCTGGCGCTGGTGATGGCCATCGACGCCAAGCTGCTGGTATTGGACGAACCGACCCTCGGCCTGGACATCCTGTACCGCAAGCAGTTCTACCACCAGCTGCTGGAAGACTACTTCGACGAGAACAAGACCATCCTGATCACGACCCACCAGATCGAGGAAGTCGAAAACATCCTGACCGACCTGATGTTCATCCGCGACGGCAAGATCACGCTCGCCGCCTCGATGGACGAAATCGGCGACCGCTACACCGAAGTGATGGTGCAGCCGGAGTACATGACCGCCGCCAGCGCGCTGCAGCCACTGCACCAGCGCACCGTGTTCGGCAAGGCAGTGATGCTGTTCGACGGCGTCTCCCGCAAGCAGCTTGAAACGTTTGGCGAAACCCGTACACCGAGCGTGGCCGACCTGTTCGTAGCCAGCATGAAAGGACAATACGAATGAATACGATGAAATGGCTGATCCAGCGCGAATATTGGGAGAACAAGGGCATGCTGTTCTGGGCCCCCGCCATGGTCTCCGGGCTGATGGTAGCCTTCACCGCCGTGATGCTCATCATTGGCAACAATATGGAAATGCATTTCAACGGCGACAGCCTGTCGCGCTTCCACGACCTGAGTGCAGCGCAACGGCATGACCTGGCGAACGCCATTGGCGCGGGGTTCCCGATGCTGGCAACGCCGCTGTATATCCTGATGAGCTTTGCGATCTTCTTCTACTGCCTGGGCGCCCTGTACGACGATCGCCGCGACCGCAGCATCCTGTTCTGGAAGTCGCTGCCGATCTCGGACACCACGACGGTGCTGTCCAAAGTAGCGGTAGCAACGCTCGCAGCGCCGCTGATCGTGGCAATCATCGGCTTCGTGGCCTCGCTCGCCATCATCCTGATGACCGCCCTCGCCCTCAGCTTCCACGGCGTGTACGTGTTTGGCGACCTGCTGTCTTCGACCAACCTGTGGCTCTCGCCATTCCGCGTGTTGTCGCTGATTCCCGTCTACCTGCTGTGGTCATTGCCGACCGTAGGCTGGCTGCTGATGGTGTCGAGCTGGGCCCGCAGCAAGGTGTTCCTGTGGGCGGTCGGCACCCCGCTGATGACCGGCGCGCTGGTGGCCTGGGCCAACTACGGTTTCAAGCTGGGCATCAACATCGAATGGTTCTTCTCGCAAGTGGTGCTGCGTCTTCTGGGCAGCGCACTGCCAGGCGCATGGTTCATCTTCGACCGCTCGACCCAGGAGGCGATGAAACACGCTCCCGGGATGGAGAACGACCCGGTTGGACAGATTGGCGGCTTCTTCAGCCATACCTATGCCTCGCTGGCCAGCCCGACGCTGTGGGTGGGCGTCGCGGCAGGCGTGGCAATGATTGCCGCCGCGATCTGGATGCGCCGCTGGCGTGAAGAGAACTGACACTGGACGTCCATCGGTAGCTCGCCACAAGCGTGCCGAGCTACCGCAGTGCGGGAAGTTCAATGCTTGTGAGCATCAGAACCGCCCCACTACTGACGCGAAACCACAGCGCTTTTGACTGGTCGGTTCGCTTCGCGCAAGGCCTTACATAGCGTTGAATACTGTGGCAACAAATCATCGCAAGTGCCAACCTTAGTAATCTCAAGGGCATTCAGCGAATCACTGAAAAGGCGTTCGAATGCGTCGGGATCGATGGTCCACCCGAGCGGTGGCAAACGAAGTTGCAATTCGAGATCGGCCCGATTTGCACGCTGGTCGAGCCAGCCGACGTGCCATCGCTCCCTGGGCGGTTGAGAAATCAACGCTTTCATCTGATGTTGACGGGATAGGTCCCAGACCAGCATATGAGGTTTCTGGCGGTGACTCAAAATTTGCTGCTCATAGGCTTCGCTGTGTGCCCCCCGTGCAGAGTCCAGCACAAAGGCCGGTGCAAGCATTTGAGGGACCAAGCTATCGTTGTCAAATCGGCTGCCTTCGACAAGCTTTAAACCAATCTCCGGATTGCTCCGGATTTGTACGACAAATACCTTGTCCAGCGGGTCGCCATGACGGGCAAGCTGTTCCAGAACAACTGCGACTCCGGCCAAGCCGGAATTGTCGCGATAGCCTCCATCAGCAACCGCCAACGGCGTATAGCCCTCCCGACAAAAACCATCAGGTTTCTGCAAGCGAGGAATTTCATGCCCTGGCAAGGCTGCACATCGAATGCCGACAGGGCTAACTCCAGCAAACCTTGCACTGTCCAGAACCGCATCTGCCACCTGCGTTTTCCCGTCCAAAGACCACACCCAATCAGCTATTCCCGCCTGGCTGGAATAGAGAGCTCCCTTGCCATCAGCTGCAGACGTCGCGTTAAACACAACCAAAGGCAGATTTCCATCAGTCGAAATGTCATCCATATTTCGTCGGAAGAATGAGCGACCACCAGTTCTCACCCCTCGCTCAAGCAGCAATTTTTCCCACGAAGCGTTCCATGCGTCTCTTAGCACGACATCGCGATCGGCCTGCCCCCAATGGCCCGGCATCACTGCCAGTGGCAGATCATGCAGCAGCATGCGATTTACAACCGGACTGAGAAAGTCGTTACTATAGAAGCGCGATAAAGCCAGCGCCCCTGGGGAAATGCCGCCCGAACGGAGCTGTGCATTCTCTGCCGGCGGCAGCTTATCTTCACGTTGGGCTAGCCACGTAGCCACACCAAGGGAACCGCCGGAAACGCCACTGACCATCACGGTGCGGTCTCCAAACATTCCTCCCGTCCTGTCATCGGCCAGGGAGAGCACAATACTCGCATGGGCTGCGGCTCTGATCCCTCCGCCAGCCACCGCGACGAACACAAGCGGGCCATGGTCTTCCGGGGTTTCACCGCGAGCCTTCAGCCATTTCAGATAAAAATCATAAAACGTCGAGCTGGCATGTGCTGAAACGGGAACGGGTGCGGAGCGACTCAAGTCAGTTATCGGACCGATTTCACTTCGCAGGAATACCATGCTAAAGAGGCAGGCATACATCACGACGCGTCGAATCACACCAACACGGCTGGTTCGCAGCAGATTTCCAATCGAAAGCACTGCAGCCAATAACAGCGCCAGCGTGTTCAGACCAAACAATGTTTCAGGCCAGTTCCCGACAACGAAGAATGCAGCGATCACTACACCGAGAGTGACCAGATTCAGTCTGCGGCCATCAAGATGGCGCAGCGCGAAGCAGGCCAGTAGCACTATCAATCCGGGCATCAGCCACCACAGTGGAAGAAGCAACGCGTGTATGTCCCAGAAATGTTTTTTGGGGAATTGCCATCGCAAAAGCGACCCGGCAAATATCTGGCCAACTAATACTGCGGACAGAGCGAAGGAAGTTCCTGCTCCCCAGAAAAATCCATTTCGGAGGCTCCCATGTTTACGCTTATGATTGACCACACAAAGAGCGGGCACCATGACAATCGCCGATGCCGCTTCAAGCATCTCATAGTGGACAGTACAACCTCCGGCAATGACGGAACCAATCGCGAGTACCAGATAGCGAGTTCCAAGCGACGGGGCCAAGGAGAGCACAATACCTGCCATAACTACGGACAGTACGACCTCTGGCTGCCAACGATCGAGCCCCGCAGCAAAAAGCGGTGACATGACAAACATCGCTGAGACCAGGTAAAGCAGGCCGCGCTCTGGTATCGACACAGGAGCATTTCGATTTTCGCCAACCAACGCCTTTCGACGTGAACTGCTGAATGTCGCGCACGCAACAACCAGAAGCAGGCAGCACAGCCACCAAACGAAAAGATCGCCGACACTGGCGGCAAATCCACCGCCGTAATAGTCAATATGTCCCTTTAACGATGCCGTCAGGGCACTGCCTAACGACCGTAGTTGGCCGACAGACCCTATCAGACCGGCAACAACAATGACAACGACGGTGGGCCATAGCATCCCGCTGCCAGATGTCCAGCGCCGCCTGATGGCTGCGCTCTTCGCATGCCACACCTGCAGACGGGTGACGACTCGATACAGGAAAAGAAAGGGGGGGAATTTGGTGAGGGCTTGATTATCTCTCGGCATGTGGAAGGATCGAACTTGTTGTTGACCTAAACAGTGTAGCAACCACAAGCTCGTGAAATACTATCGAATTGTCGTCCTGATAGCCCAACCTGCCTCACCTTGACACCGCTAGCCGAGCTCGGTGCCAAAGGCTGCTATTCAGAAAAAACGGAGCGGAGTTTTAGGATCAAAAGATTCACGATCGCGATGATGAAGGTGAACATCCCAGCAAGCATCAATGCATAGAACGGCTCGAATCGGACCCACGCCGGGCCAACGAAAATCATCACGAACGAAATTGGCCAGGAGACAGCCACAAGGAACGCAGCGGACCCGAAGAAGAACCAACCGAGCGCTTTGAGCTTGCGCGGCTGCCACGCAGGAGCCACATCCAGTCCCCAACGTAGACAAATCGCAATAAACACGGGAACTGCCGCACTTCCAGCCAGCCACATCATAAAGCGATAAAGGGAGACTTCCTGCTGTCCGAACGCAGGCAGTCTCTCAGACCAGGGAAGCCGGTAAAACAATTGTTCGCATAGCTCTGGAAACAGGTATGCAAACTGGGAAGCGCAAGCGAAGAGCAAGAGATAAAGGCACTGCAGGAAAAGTGGGGGCATGAACTGTGCAGTGCAACTTTCGGCAAATCATAATTTTCGCATTCTAACAATGATTTTCCAAAATGCAGAATCGCGCGTCCAATGGCAGGTTTGGCAGTCACTGGCACGAACCGGACACCACTATGCTGCTCGTTCTTCTCGCAGTAACCCAAGAAAGAGGCGGCCGCCCCTAAAAAAGAACAGCCGCCCCCCATAACGACGCAACTGCAGGGCCGTCAGGCAGCCAGCGCATCCTTCTCTTCTGGCGCCGTGTCGGACACCGTCGCCTCGGTGGTCAGCAGCAAGCCAGCGATGGACGCGGCGTTCTGCAGCGCGGTGCGGGTCACCTTGGTTGGGTCGATCACACCGTTTTCCACCATGTCGACATACTCCCCGGTGGCAGCGTTGTAACCGAAGTTGCCCTTGCCTTCGGCAACCTTGGCCACTACCACCGAAGGCTCTTCGCCGGCATTGGCGACAATCACCCGCAATGGCGCCTCCAACGCACGCAGTACGATCTGCACGCCTGCATGCTGGTCGGCGTTGGCACCTTTCAGTTGGGTGATGGCCGCACGTGCACGCAACAGTGCCACGCCGCCGCCAGGCACAATGCCTTCTTCAACGGCAGCACGGGTCGCATGCAGGGCATCGTCGACCCGGTCGCGCTTCTCTTTCATTTCCACTTCGGTGGCTGCGTCGACCTTGATGACGGCAACGCCGCCTGCCAGTTTGGCGACGCGTTCCTGCAGCTTTTCCTTGTCGTAGTCGCTGGTCGCCTGCGCAATCTGGGCCTGGATGGACGCCACACGCGCATCGATGCGCTGCTGCTCGCCGGCACCGCCGATGATGGTGGTGGCTTCCTTCTGCACCTCGATACGCTTGGCGCTGCCCAGCTGCTCCAGGGTGGCCTTTTCCAGTGTGAGCCCGGTCTCTTCCGAGATCACGGTCGCTCCCGTCAGCACGGCGATATCTTCCAGCATGGCTTTGCGGCGGTCGCCAAAGCCAGGCGCCTTGACCGCAGCCACCTTCAGGATGCCGCGCACCGAGTTCACCACCAGCGTCGCCAGCGCTTCGCCTTCCACGTCTTCCGCCACGATGAAGAGCGGCTTGCCAGCCTTGGCCGATTGCTCCAGGACGGGCAGCAGTTCGCGGATATTGCTGATTTTTTTGTCGTACAACAGGACCAGCGGATCTTCCAGGCGTGCGAGCTGCTTTTCCGGATCGTTGATGAAGTAAGGGCTCAGGTAGCCTCGGTCGAACTGCATGCCTTCCACCACATCGAGCTCGTTCTCCAGCGATTTGCCGTCTTCGACGGTAATCACTCCCTCCTTGCCCACCTTCTCCATGGCCTGGGTGATGATGTCGCCGATCGCACTGTCGGAATTGGCCGAGATGGCGCCTACTTGAGCGATTTCCTTGCCGGTAGCAATGGGTCGCGAAATGGCTTTCAATTCCGTGATGGCGGCGGCAACAGCCTGGTCGATGCCTCGCTTCAAGTCCATCGGGTTCATGCCGGCGGCCACATACTTCATGCCTTCCTGGACGATGGCCTGGGCCAGTACAGTCGCCGTGGTGGTGCCATCGCCTGCCACATCGGCGGTCTTCGAAGCCACTTGCTTGACGACCTGTGCGCCCATGTTTTCCAGGCGGTCCTTCAGCTCGATTTCCTTCGCCACCGAAACACCATCCTTGGTGATGGTCGGAGCACCGAAGCTTCGGTCGATCAGCACGTTGCGGCCTTTCGGGCCCAGCGTGACCTTCACGGCGTTGGCCAGTACATTCACGCCCTTGACGATGCGCGCGCGGGCGTCTTCGTTGAATTGCACGTCTTTAGCAGTCATGATTTATCTCCCTGGGATGTTCGGATTCAGGCGGCTTTGGCGTTGGTGGCTGCATGCTCGATCACGCCAAGAATGTCCTCTTCGCGCATGACCAGCAATTCTTCGCCATCAAGCTTGACGGTCTGCCCGGCGTATTTGCCGAACAAAACCGAGTCGCCGACTTTCACAGCCAGAGGACGCACGCTGCCATCAGCCAGGGCGCGGCCATGGCCGACCGCCAGCACCTCGCCTTGTTCGGGCTTTTCGGTGGCGGAATCAGGGATCACGATGCCGGATGCGGTTTGGCGTTGTTTTTCAATTCGCTTAACAATAACCCGGTCATAGAGGGGACGAAGTTTCATTTCAATCTCCAAATGGTTTCAGATCATTCAAAAGTGAATCGGTCCAGACAGAACTGGAGCCAGACTTCAGCGTCGTCGGAAATATGTTTTTGCTTTTTCAATTTCAAGAGGCTTGGCGCCCCCGAGTTTGTAACGAAATGTTTCAAGGCAGGATAAGGCGCTCGTGGTGCCCCAGTTGGTACACCACCCGTTTGTCCTCAGTCGAGGGTGCCGGCCGTATCGGGCAATCCGAAACACGCCCGCCGTCCGGGGCCAAGCTGTCATCCCTGGGGCCGATGCCCTCCCACAGCCCTCCTTTAATGGGCTGGAAAAGCCATTGCTGATAGCCCTTGCGTGCGGCGAGGTCCATCAGTTCCAGGCGCACTTCCTGGTCGCCTCCCAGTACGGGTTCGTCCGGGTAGCCTGCAGCGTTGTCGCCAAAAGCCAAGCGGCAAGCGAAAGCTTCGCTGGCGGGAGCCCCCGCCGTGTTGCAGGCGCGCTGTTGCAAGCGTTCCAATTGCCAGGCGCCCAGTCGCCAGGCCGCATCGAGCAAGGCCTCCTCAGCTGCCCCGCCACTGGCCCATGGACCGTCGAACTGCAAGGCGGAGCTGGGCACCGCGCGCGCCGGCAGCTCTACTCCCTCCAGTTGCAAAGGTGTAGCACGCCGGAAGCCATGCCAGTGGAGGAATAGCAGCAAGGGCGTATCGGGCCAGTTGGCGCGCGTAGCGCTGACGGCAAACAGAGGCAACCCCATGGCGGAGATTTGCTCAGACACAGCATCGAAAATATGCATGGCAAAATCCTCCCCACGGCGTCTCAATGAACGTAGGGACGGCTGCTCGCCGGCTCGGCGCTCATTCCGAGGGCGGGACTGCCAAGCAACAGCTCTTCGCAACGACCAAGCTGACGCTGCGCTTGCGCCAGCGCCTGCGCGTACATGCGCAGCTGGTTCAAGGTCGGCACGTCGCCCCCCTTCAGCGCCCGCGCCGCCGTAGCGGCAATTTCCGCCATTGCCCGGCTGGCCTTGTCATGCGAGGTCCGCAACTCCGCCAGGCTGTCTAACAATGCCTTTTTATGTTCCATGGTCTCTCCTCAAGAACACTTAACAAGGCAAATTATTTCTGGTTTGGCTTCAGAAATTTCAAGGGCGCGAAAAGCGTCGCCGCACCGTGGCCATACCGGCAGTTCTGTCGATAGCAGCTCCCTTAGGATGTCGGGTTACCTGGCGGAATCGGATGGAGCGGTTCGTCGTAGCTGAAATTGATGGTGTAGTTCTTACCCTCATACTGAAGAACTGCTTCGCGCCATCGATTTCCGTTCCTCCAAATAAACATGGTAATTGCTTCGCACATCTGCCTGAGGCGGCCACTGATTGTCGCTGAATTGCTGGATTGGGCATTTTTCAGTTGATAACCGAGCCAGTTGCCATCGTATTGGATCGTTAGCACTCCGCCCTTCCAGTCTGAAGGTGCACACTCGACGCATTCCGCCATCACGACTTGAATCATGTGTTCAGTCATCTGGCGTACCAGTTCATCCCGGGTTGGCAAGTCGGTGACAAGGTTTTCTTCGCTGCCGTCCAACACCAGGGTTGTTCCAAATGGAAGGTGCAGCTTCTTGAGCAAATCGCACAGTTTCGGCAGTGCTGCATCCAGATCCACTACACCGATTATCAGAACGTCGTCCGCTGTCTCGTCTACGACGTCCAAATCGAGCACCATGCCTTCGAGCGTCGGCTTCAGAAGTTCGTCAATCGCAGCCTTCACTTGCCATCGATCTTCGGGACATGGCATGCCATAGTCACGATCCCGCAGTGTGAGCTTCAGCACGGGACAATCTTGGAGCAATGACTGCAGGTCATCGTCAGGATGGGCATTATTCATCGTATTTTAATGGAAAAAATTGCCATTTTAGCATTACCTCACCATGCCCTGGGCCGCGTCAAAAACTGACTTCTTCTTGACGCAACAGTTCTTCGAGCACTTCTCGATTTTGATGGTCAACCACAAGGGCGTAAATGCCGGTGTAAAACGGATGGCGCTTGATCGCCTCTACCGCCGCATCATCACCGAAAATGCCGGCCAAAGCCCTGTACTCCATATAGCAAACCAGCACGTGGTTATACGTCGAGTCCACATCGCCGGCCCCTTTTGGCTGCCGGGGATCGAGCCCAGGGAATTTCGTTTTCACGAGCGCTGTCGTTTCCTCTGGCGAGAACTTGGCATTTAATACCATGTTCCAATGGAACTGCTCGTGCAACAACCCGCCAACAAGATAGAGGTCGTCCCTTGGCATGGATTCGCGCACACCTAATGTCAGGACAGGATGACTGTGCGGCGGCCACACATCCTGGTCAATCCGGATGGCTTTCGTGTACAGCCATTTCCCGAGCTTGTACTGATTGACGAGCGCTTCCAAACGCGCCTTTAGCGCCAACTCTTGCGGCGCATTGTGTACCGCAACGACACTCAGCCCTTCCTCCGCATTGGCGGCACCCAGGCACAACGAGGACAGCGCCGCGCAGGCCAGGGCATTACGTACTTTCGACAACCTTACTCTCCTTTGTATACGACCTCGTTGTCTACCATATAGAGAACACACTCTTTGTGGGCGACTTCCCTGCAGTTATAGAGGGCACGTTCCCTGATATCGACCGGCCTCGAAGGATCCTTGGGACGTGCCCCCCATGCCGCCGCAAAATGCGCGTTGTCGGCAATGGCGAACGCCCGGGGCAACGGTTTTGTCAGGAATTCCTTGAAGTACGCCTGGCCGGGGGCTTTGAGGTACGGTATTTGCGCATTGCCACCTGGCGCGGCCGCGGTCTTCGCAGGCTCGCCAAGATCCACAGCTGCCGCAACCGCTCCCTCTATTTTGAGCATGCGCTTCGCCAGCTCGTTCGCACATTCGGCAGCGTAGGCGGACAATTTGGTGCGCAGGTACTCACCATGGTTCGCAGTCAGCTTTTCGTGCGATACGGCCTCGCTTAACTCTTTGGAAGTCCTGGCGCAGGAATCTTCAGCGACGATGCGGCTATTTTTGACGTCAATCAGTCGAGCGCGCGCGCCATAGCTTACGTGATAGCTGTCCCAGTTAACAGGCATGTACCTGTACGACCAGCCAACGGTTTTGACATCAACCACGAAGTCGCTGGCAGAGTAGTTCTTGACGATCGACGCAAGACTGTCATCGTTCAGTGGAGCCTCCGTCGCAGCAGCTTCCACCAATTGGTACTTCTCCATCAAGCCCTTACGCAGTCCCGAGCCAATGTCGATCGCTGGATCTGCGATCCCGTTATCCTTGATGAACGAGTTCCCTTCACTAATCGAAGCCGCCGCCCCGAGCACGGCAAACGCTGCTTTTCCGGGCGTCATGGCAATAAAGTTGGCGACCGGGTAGCGACTGACCGCGACCCGCGCTCCCGGTTGGAAAGTCGCCTCAGTGGCGAGAGGAACAGGTGTATGGGTTTGATTGGTCGCGCATGCGGCGAGCAATAGCAGGGGGGCGAGTGCGGAAAACGTACGGCGGATCGTCATTTTGACCAGGTATCCTTGTAGGTTCGGTTAGTAACATTTACTTACCATCGAAACAATTTTAGCGTCACCGTATTTTCTTTCCAAGCCGTTTTGGAAGCAGGCGCCAATGATGGCGATTTCAGGAGAAAAGAAAATGGAAAACAGCCCACGCACCCGAGTACATCCAATGGTGGTCATCGCCGCCGCTTCGGTAGCACTTGTCAGTTTGGTCGGAGCCGCCTCGATTGCCGGCCTTCTGCCAAGCTCCAATGCAAAGACGGCACCTGGCGATGTCACTGCCCCGGTGGCTGCGGTGGCTCCGGTAGCTGCAGTTGAAACGCCAGCGGCAGTCGAGGCGCCTGCGCGCGCTCCCGAGGCACGCCGAGAAGTGGAGCACAGGACCGTCGCGCATCGCAGCTACACGCCGGCTTCGCGCGCGGTTCCAGAGTATGCGCAGGCCCCAGTGTCGGCTCCAGCCCCTACGCCAGCTCCGGCGCCCGCTCCTGCACCGGCGCCTGCCCCGCAGAATAGCGCGCTTGGCATCGGCATCGGCGCTGTGGTCGGTGGCCTGATCGGCAATCAGGTAGGCGGCGGTAATGGCCGTAAGGTGGCCACGGTTGTCGGCGCAATCGGTGGCGGTTATGTTGGCAACGAGATCGCCAAGCGCAATCAGCAGCAACAACAACAACAGCCGCAGCAGTAACGCACCGACGCGCGATCAGAAGTGATATTCGGCGCGGACCATGGGGGTCTGCGCCAGGCTGCCCGGCACGTTGGACGGATTGCCGAACTTGTTGCGCCAGTACTGGTACTCGAAGCCGGCTTTCAGCTTGCCCGGCTTCAGTCCTGCCGCCGCACTGAAGTCATACATCACCTGCATGTCGATGTTGGTCTCCGGCGCGGTTGGCCCGCCGAATTCATTGCGGCCTTTCGCGCCGATATAGTTCATATACCCTTCGAAAGACCAGCCGCTGCCCAGCGGGATGCCCCAGGCGGCATTCAGCATGGCATGCGTGTCGTAGTGGTAGCGCTTGGACACGCCGATCGGCTCATTGCTTTCCCATAGCGCCAGCAGGCTGATATTCAGGAAGCCCGGCACATCGACCATCAGCGTTGGTCCCGCCACCAGCATCTGCTTGCGCGAGGCGTAACCCTTGTCGTTCTTGTGGTTCCAGTCAAAGCCGGCGGTGAAACCCAGGCCGCGCATGCCGGCACCTTTGAATTCCTTGCCGGACAGCTTGCCGATGTCCAGCGTGTGGCGGTACAGCAGGTAAGTTTCGGTCGCGCTGTCATCCTTGTGGTCGGACTTCAGGATGTCCAGGTTCATGTAATTGCTGCCATACTGGTAGCCGCTGGCGTGGGTCAGGTTGATCACGCTCTTGCGGATGTCATCCGGGTTGTACGGCTCGGCAAACCTGGTGCCGAAGCGGTAGCCGATGGAGTTGTCCATCCAGTCCAGGGCCAGTGCCGGCTGGGCAGCGCCAAGCGCCAGCGAGACAGCGGCGGCGGCGCGCGCCAGCGGTGCGAATCGGGTCATGCATCCTCCTGTTAGCGTAATTTCGGGGTGGCGTCGAGTTTGAACAACCCTACCACTTCTTCCAATCGTGCGGCCTGTTCACTGAGCGATTGCGCAGCAGCGGCGGCTTCCTCCACCAACGCAGCGTTCTGCTGCGTCGTGTTGTCCATCTGCGTCACGGCCTGGTTCACCTGGTCGATGCCGAGGCTTTGCTCCTGGCTCGCGCTGGCGATTTCCTGCATCAGGCCTGCCACGTTCTGCACGGACTTGACGATTTCCTGCATCGCCGCGCCGGCCGAATCGGCCAGCTTGCCGCCGTCGGCAACCTGCTGCACGGATTCGGTGATCAGTTCCTTGATTTCTTTTGCCGCCGCCGCGCTGCGCTGGGCCAGGTTGCGCACTTCGCTGGCGACGACGGCGAAGCCGCGTCCCTGTTCGCCAGCGCGCGCCGCTTCAACTGCCGCATTCAGTGCCAGGATATTTGTCTGGAACGCGATGCCGTCGATGACGCCGATAATGTCGGAGATCTTGTTCGAGCTGGCCGTGATCGAGGCCATCTTCTCGACCACCTGCCCCACGACTTGACCGCCGCGCTTGGCCGATTCAGCGGTGCCGGCAACCAGCTTGTTGGCCTGCTCCGCGTTGGCGGTGTTGTTATGCACGGTCGACGTCAGTTCTTCCATCGCTGCCGCGGTTTCTTCCAGGTTAGAGGCTTGCGCCTCGGTGCGGGCCGACAAATCCATATTGCCGCTGGCGATATCGCCCGTCGCTGCGCCAATGGCGCGGCTGCTGTCGCGCACGCGCAGGATGGTGGCGTTGAGCGATTCGACGAATTTGTTGAAGGCTGCCGCCAGCGCACCGAGTTCGTCCCGCGATTGCACCGGCATGCGGCGAGTCAGGTCGCCGCCACCGCTGGCAATGTCTTCCAGCAGTTCTGCCGCCTGTGCAACCGGCGACGCAATGGCGCGGGCGATGACGAAGATCGCCAGCATGCCGATGCCTCCGCCGAGAATGGCCGCGATCAGAGACGTCATGGCGGCGCCGCGCGCGATGCCGGCCAGGACTTCGGCTTCCGGCACTTGCGCGACCAGATAGGCGTTCAATTCCGGGATGAAGGACGATGCGACAAGTGTTTCGCCCTCTTCACCCTTGAAGCTGTCCGCGACGAAGGCTTCGCCGCCCAGCAGGCGCTTGGCCAGGGTCGGCGTCATGCCGTGCATTTCCGCCAACAGGTGCTTGCCATCGACCATTTTCGGGTCGCGGTGGACCAGCACCGTGCCGTTCGCACGCACCAGGAAGACGTAGCCGGATTGCCCCAGCTTGTAGCTGCGCACCGCCTCGGCCAGGGCATCGACCGACAAGCCAAGCCCCGCCACCGCCTGCTTGCCGCCAGCGGTCTGTACGCGTGTGTTGATGAACAACATATACGTATTGGCGCTGACGTCCTTGTCGATGTCCAGCGTGTAAGGCGCACTGCCGGACAGGAAGCCGTAGAACCACTGGTCGCTGGCGGCCTTCTCGTTCAGCGTACGGTCATAGCCCTTGTCGGTGAAGTACTTGCCGGTCGCGCGCGAAACCCAGAAGACTGTGGCCGCATTGTTCTTGGCCTTCAGGTTCCTCGCTTCGGTCGTCCAGGCGGCCGCGCCTTCGTCCGGCACGCCGGCATCTTCCCAGGCATGCAGGAAGGTGTTGTTGGCCAGCGTTCTCGATACCGCCAGCGGGGTGGCGATCTGGCGCAGCACGTCATTGCGGATGGCCGCCACCTGGGCCGGAAGTTCCTGCCGCAGCACGCGCTCGCGCGCCGCCTGGCTGGTCTTCATGATGCTGAGGGTGGAGGAAATGACGATGAACAGCAGCAGGGTCAGGCCCATGCTGAGAAGAAGCTTGTGCCGGATGGACAAGCGGTGCAGCAATTCCATTCGATCTCCCGGTGTCGATATTGTCCGTCCAGCATATCAACGCCCGGGAGCCGCCACAATCAATCCAAACGAATATGGCGGATTCTCACAACAGCTACTGCTACTCGATCACAGCCTTCAATTCGGCGACCTGGGCCGCCAGCGCAGCCACCTCTTCGCGCAGGGAAGCGACTTCCTGCTCCAATTGGCTCACGCGGTCGGCACGGCTGCCGCCGCCCTCGCCTGCCCCGCTTGCACTGCCGCCGTACGCACCGGCTGTCGCCTCGCGTGCCAGCGCATCTTCGCCGCCAAGCAGGTGGCCGTAGCGCGGCTCGCGCGAGCCTGGCGCCAGCGGCAGCTTGGAGACCAGCGGCGGGTACTTATCAATCAGGAATTGCAGGCCGGTTTCAACATCGGCCACCGACTTGAATTCATGCAGGCGGCCGGTGCGGGTGCGGATTTCGCCTGCCGTTTGCGGGCCGCGCAGCATCAGGATGGTCAGGATCGCCAGCTTGTCCTGCTCCAGCGTCCACTTCATGCGCATGCGATGCTCGTACTTGACCACGCGCGCGCCGGACTGGCTGACCGTGCCCACCAGCTTGCGTTCGGCCAGGCGGGCCAGCACGTCGGCCACGGTGTCTTCGCTCAACTGCATGACCGGCTCGCGGCTGGAAAGCTGGTTGCAGCCATTGGTCAGCGCGTTCAGCGACAGCGGGTAGTTATCCGGCGTCAGGCCTTCCTTTTCGGCCAGGACTGCGAGCACGCGGATTTCAAACGGGTCCAGAATGTCGTCCATGGTTGTTCCTTATTCGACCAGTTTGTTGAGTTCTGCCTGATCGAGCTTGTCGCAGGCCTTGATGTCCGGACAGGACAAGCCCGCCGCCTTCATGGCTGCCGACAGGCGTTCGATCTGCGCTTCCTGCGCCACCGCGTGGCTAATCAGGCTATGCAAGGCCTTCGACAGCGGATCGTCGCCGTTGGCGGTCACGCCGTATGCAGAGAAGAAGCGCGAGGCTGGCGAAGGCGCGTGTTCTTTCTGCACCAGGTGGGCCGGGTTGCCGACAGCGGTGGCGCCGGCCGGCACAGGCTTCAGCACGACGGCGTTGGAGCCGACCTTGGCGTACTCGCCCACAGTGAAGCCGCCCAGCACTTTGGCGCCCGCGCCGATGATGGCGCCACGTTCCAGTGTTGGGTGGCGCTTGGCGCCGGCATGCAGCGATGTGCCGCCAAGGGTGACGCCCTGGTAGATGGTGCAGTCGTCGCCGATTTCCGCGGTTTCGCCGATCACTACGCCGAAACCGTGGTCGATGAAAACACGGCGGCCGATCGTGGCGCCGGGGTGGATTTCGATGCCGGTGATGATGCGGGCCAGGTAGGAGATGAAACGGCCCAGCCATTTCAGGCCGTGGGTCCAGCACCAGTGCGCCCAGCGGTGCATGACGATGGCTTGCAGGCCGGGGTAACAGGTCAGCACCTCCCAGCCATTGCGAGCTGCAGGGTCGCGCTCGATGATGCTGCGGATGTCGTCACGGAGGTGGTCAAACATGGTGGTGCTTTAGGGGATGTTGTTCAGGCAAATATCATAGCGCATATGCCTGGGGATTGCTGGCGGCCAAACCGGTAACCCGGTGCCTGACCCGCAGGATCAGACACCAATACGCGGCCGCCGCGGGTCACGCACCGGTTCAGGCTTCGCGTGCGATACGCTGCCGGCGCGCTTCGTACAGGCACACGCCCGAAGCAACGGATACGTTCAGCGACTCAACCGAGCCAAACATCGGAATCGACACCAGCACATCGCAGGTCTCGCGCGTCAAGCGGCGCATGCCCTCGCCTTCCGAACCCATGACGATTGCGGTTGGGCCGGTGTAATCGCCTTCGTACAGGGTCTTGTCGCCGTCATCCGATGTGCCGATCAGCCAGATATCGCGTTCTTTCAGCTCGCGCAGCGTGCGTGCCAGGTTCGTCACGGTAATGAACGGCACCGATTCCGCCGCGCCCGAAGCCACCTTCGCAGCGGTCGCATTCAGGCCAACGGAGCGATCCTTCGGCGCAATCACCGCATGCGCACCAGCACCATCCGCCACACGCAGGCAAGCTCCCAGGTTATGCGGATCGGTAATCCCATCCAGCACCAGCAGCAACGGCGGACCTTCCACCGCATCCAGCAGTTCATCGAGGTTGCGCGCCAGCGCCAGCTGGGAGGCAAATGCGATCACGCCCTGGTGGCGGCGGGTGCCGACGATCTTGTCGAGGCGTTCGGATTCCACCGGCATCACGCGCACGCCAGCTGCTTTCGCGTGGGCGATCAGGTCTTTCATGCGGCGGTCGTCGCGGGCCTGGTCGAAGAAGATCTCTTCAACGCTGGAAGCTTCGTGGCGCAGGCGCGAGGTCACGGCGTGGAAGCCGAAAATCATTTTGTTCTTGGACATCGTAGTTCTCAAAATAAGTCCGGCGCCGAAGCGCCGGACGGGTGCTTATCGTTTTTTCTTAGGCTTTGCAGCCTTGGTCACGCGCTTGGCGGCGGTTTTCGGCTTGGCTTTGGCCTTCGGCTTGGCAGCCTTGCGCGCAGCCGGAGCAGGCGGGGCATAAGCCGAAGAGGCTGGGCCACGCTTGGACGTCGAGCGGCCAGGCGCACGAGTCGGCGCTTCTTCGCGCGGCGAAATTGACGGCGCAGTGCGCGCCGCCTTGCGCTTGCGCGCCACCGAAGGGTTTTCGTCCTCGTCATCGAAGCTGTCGAAATCGCCGAGCGAGCCGACCAGGCCACCGCCTTTGCGGGAGCCCTTCTTGCCTTGCGGCGGCAGGGTCGAGATTTCGCTGTCGGCCAGGCGCAGGTCGATCTTGCGCGACTCGAGGTCAACGCGCACCACCTGCACATTCACGCGGCCCGTCAGCTGGTAACGCTTGCCGGTGCGCTCGCCGCGCAATTCATGGCGGGCATCGTCGTACTCGAAGAAGTCCGCACCCAGGTCCGTGATGTGCACCAGGCCTTCCACGAACAGCTGGTCCAGCTGCACGAAGATGCCGAAGTTGGTCACGCCGGTAATGATGCCGCTGAATTCTTCGCCCAGCTTGTCCTGCATGAAGTAGCACTTCAGCCAGGCTTCCACGTCGCGCGAAGCCTCGTCGGCGCGGCGCTCGTTGGCCGAGCAGTGCACGCCGAGCGCGTCCCAGATAGTCTGGTCGCCCTTCGACTTCGGCTCCTTGCCTTCCTGCTTGTCCTTCAGTGCCTGGCGGCGCTGCGCGTTGGAGATCGTGGTGTTCAGCACCGACTTGTCGCCGATCTTCGGCTCGTACTTCTTGCCCGCCAAAATCGCCTTGATGGCGCGGTGGGTCAGCAAGTCCGGATAGCGGCGGATCGGGCTGGTGAAGTGGGCATACGCCTCATACGCCAGGCCAAAGTGGCCGATATTGTCAGGGCTGTAGACCGCCTGCTGCATGGAACGCAGCAGCATGGTTTGCAGCAGCTGCGCATCCGGACGCTCCTTGATCTTCTTCATCAAGTCAGCGTAATCGCGGGCCACCGGCGTATCGCCGCCGCCCAGGGACAGGCCCAGCTGCTTCAGGAAATCGCGGACTTGCGTCAGCTTTTCCTTGGTCGGGCCGGCGTGGATACGGTAAGTGCCTGGGTGCTTGTGGCGCAGCAGCAGGTCCGCCGCACACACGTTTGCCGCCAGCATGCACTCTTCGATCAGCTTGTGAGCATCGTTGCGGGTGCGCGGGATGATCTTCTCGATCTTGCCGGCCGGGTTGCAAACGATGTAGGTCTCAGTGGTTTCGAAATCGATCGCACCACGCTCCTGGCGCGACTTCTGCAGCGCGTGGTAGACGTCGTACAGGTTCTGCAGGTGCGGCACGACTTCCGCGCGGCGCGCAGCTTCCGGGCCCTTGGTGTTGCCAAGGATGGCCGCCACTTCGGTATAAGTCAGGCGCGCAGCCGAGTGGATCACGGCCGGATAGAACTGGTAAGCCTTCAACTCGCCTTGCGCGGTAATTACCGCATCGCACACCAGGGTCAGGCGGTCGACACGCGGGTTCAGCGAGCACAGGCCGTTGGACAGCTTCTCCGGCAGCATGGGGATCACGCGGCGCGGGAAGTAGACCGAAGTGCTGCGCTCGATGGCATCGCCATCCAAGCCATCGTTCGGCTTCACGTAATGCGACACGTCGGCAATCGCCACGATCAGGCGGAAGGCTTTGCTGCGGCCGATTTTCACCGGTTCGCAATACACGGCATCGTCGAAGTCGCGCGCATCTTCGCCGTCAATGGTCACCAACGGCACGTCGCGCAGGTCGACACGCTCGCCCCAATCGGATTCGTGCACCACGTCCGGCAGCTTGGCAGCCTGCTTCAGCGCAGCGTCCGAGAAAATATGCGGCACGCCGAACTTGCGCACGGCGATTTCGATTTCCATGCCCGGGTCGTCCATATCGCCCAGGACTTCAACGATCTTGCCGGACGGCTGCTTGAAGCGGCCCGGCTGCTCGGTCAGCTCCACGCTGACGATCTGGCCCGCCTTGGCCTTGCCGACAGCGCCCTGCACCAGGATGTCCTGGCTGATGCGCTTGTCTTCCGGCGCCACGACCCACACGCCGCTCTCCTTCAGCAGGCGGCCGATGATATGGGTGGTGCCGCGCTGGACCACTTCCACAATGGTGCCTTCCGGGCGGCCCCGGCGGTCGTAGCCAGTAATCCGGCCCAATACCTTATCGCCGTGCAGCACCTTCTGCATCTCGCGCTCGGCCAGGAACAGGTCTTCGCCCGGTTCGTCAGGAATCAGGAAGCCGTAGCCGTCACGGTGGCTGGACACGCGACCGGCAATGAATTCGGAATGGTCCGCCAGCACATAGAACCCGCTGGTATCGGAACGGATCTGGCCGTCGCGCTCCATCGCATTCAAGCGGCGCGTCAGGACGGCTTGGGAATCGGCTTTGACTTTGAGCGACAGCGCCAACGTGCGCAGGTCGAGCGGCGCCTTGGCGCTGCGGAAGATGCCGAGAATCTCTTCGCGGCTAGGAATGATATGAGTGGAGTTCAAAAGTTCTTCAGTAATCTTATTATTGGTTGTTAGTGTAACAGGAAGGGCCGTGCACAAAAATCTTTCGCAGCCCCTTTGACATCGGCAGAGTTTCCTCTATAATTCTGGCTCTCGCAGCGATGCGGGAATGGCGAGTTGATGTGCAGCGTGGAATGAAAGTTCATCTGGCGCAAAACTCACCAAAGCAGTATGATAGCA
>Ga0209130_1000716_pt1 | contig 29391 bp, 25 predicted proteins | sample AraplaMF_Cvi_mLB_FD_184264 | JGI IMG/M metagenome (GOLD analysis project Ga0209130, IMG submission 184264) | Arabidopsis root microbial communities from the University of North Carolina, USA - plate scrape MF_Cvi_mLB (SPAdes) (version 2) | ecosystem: Host-associated > Plants > Roots > Endosphere...
ATCCCTCAAAGAAATAACTTTCTGCTAATTCACGGACAGTCATTTGTTCTGTTTCATCGTTTAATTTTGCGATAATGCTACGTTCAATTGCACGCATAACAGGAATATATACACCTAAATCACATGCATCGATAATGCCACGAATACTAGCTGCTTCTTCACTTACACGTCCATCACGAGCTAAAGGCATAAGGTCGCTCGCGAATGCAACGAACTTGTCAATTGTTGCAACATCATTTAATTTTGATTCAGATAGTAATAGCTCTTTTAATGTATCACCTTGAATGTAAGGAACTTCAATAATAACGAAACGGTTTTTTAATGCCTCGTTTAGTTCACTTGTACCAACGTAACCTTCATTAATCGCAGCGATTACACGATACTCGTCATCACCGTATACAACTTCTTGTGTAAATGGATTAGTAATCATTTTACGGTAATCCAATGCACCGTGAAGAAGTGGTAATGTTTCAGGTTTTGCCATATTAATTTCATCAATATATAGGAAATGACCGTTCTTCATTGCCTTCATAAGAGGACCGTTAACAAATGTAACTTCAGATGCGCCATCTTTCGTTTGTAGTGTGTTGTATCCTAAAATACCTTCTACATCTAGGTCAACAGAACAGTTAATGCTATGCATTGGTTTTTGGAATAAAGAAGAAAGAGTTTCAGCTAGTACTGTTTTACCACTACCAGTTGGCCCTTTTAATAGAATGTTTTTCCCAAGAAGAAGGGCTGTAATAGCGTCTTCGATAATGCTGTTATCAGATGCTTTATATATTTTCTTTCCGATTAAATGTGCATTTTCACCAGCTTCTTGCTTATTCTTTTCATTAATTGTAGAAAGCTGCTCTTTTAAATCAGCATGTATATGAAATTGTTCTAACATGTATTTCCCACCTAACATTATTTTCATAAAGCAATACATCTTATGATAACTTGTTTTAATATGGTATGCAAAGAAAAGGAAAGAGAGAAAATGTAAAAGAAAAAGCAATCAATATTATATTGATTGCTTATAGCAAAGGAGAAATGAGTCGCATGAAAGACTCTAATATTCGTTTTTTGATACTTCTTTTTTGGAACGAGTTCCATTTAATCTCAGTGGAATGCTTAAAGTCTTCTTCAAAATCATGTTTAATATCATGAACGGTTTCGGATTCATAAAGTACACTAATAATTTCATAATTTAATTCAAAGCTACGTACATCCATATTTGCTGTTCCAATTGTTGCAATCTTATCATCAACGAGTACAATTTTCGCATGCATAAAACCATCTTTATAACTGTAAATGGAAGCACCAGCTTTTAAAAGTGGAGTGAAATAGGATTGAGATGCTTGATCACTAATAATACTATCACTTTTACCTGGATATAAAATACGTACATCTATGCCGGAAATTGCACTTAAGCGTAATAATGTTAAAGTTTCTTGATCTGGAATAAAGTATGGTGTAGCGATCCAAATAGATTTTTTAGCAGATCCCATAACAGCTAGTAATGTATTACGAATACTTTTATCATCTGAGCTTGGTCCACTTGCTACAATTTGAACAGCACCTTCTGCATCTGAAACTTCTTTACCTGGGAAGTATTGTTTATTCATAAATTGGTCCCAAGAATAGTTATTTAATCCACTAGAGGCATAGAGCCAATCTTCTAGAAAGATTGCTTGTAATTTATATAATGCTTTTCCTTCTATTTTTAAATGACTGTCTCGCCAAACGGGGAATTTTTTTGAACGGCCAAGATACTCATCACCGACGTTGAGTCCCCCGGTAAAACCAATTTCTCCATCTACAATAACGATTTTTCGATGGTTACGATAATTGACCGTTTCAAGTAACCAAGCTGAAAAAATAGGGTCAAATTCTACAATTTCAATTCCAGCTTCTTTCATAGGCTGTAAAAAGCGTCTTCTTAACGTGTTACTTCCGAGTCCATCATAAAGGAAGCGTACAATAACACCGTCTTTTGCCTTCTTTATTAAAGCATCCCGAACTTTTGTACCAATCTCATCAGATTTATAAATATAGTATTGAATATGTATATGGTGTTTTGCATGCTCAATAGCTTGCAGAATTTCTGAAAATGTTTGATCTCCGTTTGTTAAAAGTTTTGTGGTTGTTCTATCTGCGGCAGGACCGCCTCCAAATTTTTGTACGACTTCTGTTAAATGTACGGAACGTTCATGTAAAGGAACTGTGAGTGACAATTCCAGTCGTCGTCCTTCTAAAATTTCACGGAATAATTTTCTTTGTTCTTCTGAGCGGTGGAGGTGTTTTTTTCTTCTCCAACGGCTACGCCCAAAAATAGAGTATAAAAACACACCGACAACAGGAAGAAGTGCTAATACTAAAAACCACGCTAAGGTGCTTTGGGGTGATCTATTTTCGATAAAAATAACGAATGAAATTCCTACGATTGTAATAGACCATAGGACACCTACAAATGTATATAGCGAAATAACCGATGTATTTAAAAGGAAAAGAACGATAGATACAATTGTAAATATTAATAATAATTGAACGATAGGCTTCTTCATTTCTATAAAGTTCCTCTAATCTTTCTTAAATATAGACTTCTTATATAAAAGGTGTAATCCGACATTCTTATTATAAAGCGTTTTGTTTTTTTTACAAAATATAGACATTTTCCCCATGCTTTCCGCATTTGTCCTACATACAGTATATTGTTACGTTTTTATCCCATTATTTGCTGGTTAATGATCAGTGTAGGAGGGACAAAAACCTTGCCCCTTATATAGGAAAGAGAATGAGGTTTCTTTCCTGGATTTGTAGCAGGTGCATTATGAAGCCCAGGATATGATTATTCATATTACGCGGATTTTTCTTATTATATAGGTTACCAACAAAGTCCGTACTATTCATACAATACCTATTAAGGTGAGAAAATGGAAAGGAGAGGGGAATAATGAATTATATAGAAAATAACGGATTGTACTATCGTCATAATCATGGAGGGCACCATCATAATGGCGGACATAATCACCATGGAGGACACAATCATTATGATCATCATCATCATCACGGTGGTGGCTGGGGTGGCGGCTCATGGGGCGGTGGATTTTTCCCGGGAAGTTTTGCTGGAGGCGTGTTAGGTGGACTTACAGCTGGCGCATTAACGGGTGCAGCAGGTGGAGGCTACTACCCAGCACCGTACCCAGTAACATATCCAGCACCATATCCAGTGCCATACCCAGGTTATCAGCAAATACCATATCAGTATTAAACTAAAAAGAGGATATCCTCTTTTTTAGTTTAATACTATATTTATAAAATACTTCCAAAATTAAGGTGGAAATATGTTAATATTTTATTATTGTAATTCAGTGTATTAAATGTAAATCTTGATTTTATCCCGCTATTTGTGGGCAGTAAAACTCCCACTTCAAAATTCAGATGGAACAAAGAAGTTAGGTGGAAGTCCTGCTTCCCGTAAACGCCCGATTGGTGAAGGCCAATAATCAGTGGATGATGAACAAAACCCCCACTGATTAAAGTTTCACTTTATATTATTATTCGTGAATAGTTGCATTTTGTAATTTAATCTCTATTTTATTATGTATCGGCAGTTGGATTTACATCTTAACATTTCATGAAATAAAGGAGATTAGGTGTGAGGCTATATTAATAGGGATTAGAGGCTAATATTGATGAAATTGTCACTTTAAAAATTAAAAGAATATAAGAGAATACGGTATAATAAATTTAGATAAACAGAGAGATGAGAAGCTTCTACTATCATTAAAATAGCACCATATTGCTTTTTTTTATAAATAATATTATGTTATTTTAATTGGTCTATTTAGAAAAAATTTGTGATTTATGTAAAGGCATATTGTTAGAAGATGAAATATCTCTATTTCTATGAAGAGAAACAAGTTGTGTTTTAGTCAGATAGGAAGCAAGGAGAGGTGCGCATGCTAGAACAAAGAGGTCATGCATTATATGACTCTTCATTGCGAGATTTAAAATTAGCATTAGATGAGTCTTCAATTGTTGCTATTACAGATCGAAATGGTCGTATTACATATGTGAATGATAAATTTTGTAAAATCTCAAAATATAAAAGAGAAGAGTTAATAGGAAAAGATCACCGTATTTTAAATTCTGGATATCATCCGAAAGCATTTTTTCAAATTTTATGGAAGCGTATTTTGAGTGGGAAAGTTTGGACGGGGGAAATTCGAAATCAAGCAAAAGATGGTACGTATTATTGGGTTAAAACAACAATTGTTCCATTTTTAAATGAAAAGGGAGAACCTTATCAATTTATTGCAATTCGAAATGATATAAGTAGTAGGAAAGAAGCAGAACAAAGATTACGATTAAGCGAAAGTCGTTATAGGGAACTTGCTTATCACGATACGTTAACAAGTTTACCAAACCGTTTACAGTTAATTACGACTGTAAATAAGATGATTGCAGAGAAAATAGAGTTTGGCATGATTTACTTTGATTTAGATCGTTTTAAATTAGTGAATGATACGTTAGGTCATATGATAGGAGATTTACTTTTAAGCGAAGTTGCTTCACGGTTGCATTATGTGCTAGGAGAAAAAGATGTTCTGGCTAGGCTGGGTGGCGACGAATTTGTGCTGTTAACAAAAACTCATACACATGATGGGATGGGGCAGTTAGCGACATCCGTGTTGTCATGCTTTCAAGCGCCATTTATGCTTGAAGGTTATGAAATATATATTTCAGCTAGTCTAGGACTTTGTTCCTATCCGCAAGATGGAAAAGACGTGGAAACGTTATTGGAAAATTCGTATTTAGCCATGTATAGTGCGAAAGAGCAAGGAAGAAATGCGGCGTGCTTCTTTACAGATGAATTACGTGCGAAAATAAACCGTAGAATGAAAATAGAATTTGCTTTGCAAAAAGCAATTCGTGATGAAGAATTAAAAGTGGCATTACAGCCCATTATTGATTTGAAAACAATGAAATGTACTGGTATTGAGGCTTTAGTACGTTGTAATACAGAAGAAGGTCCTATTTCACCGAGTGAATTTATACCTGTAGCTGAAGAGTGTGGACTTATTATAAAACTAGGAGACTGGGTACTAGAAAAGTCATGTCGACTGTTTAAAACTTTACCAGAGTATCAAGAGGGACTGAAGTTATCTGTTAATTTATCAATACAACAATTGATGCAAAAGCGATTTATTTTATCTGTTCGTAGTATATTGAAGCGAACAGGATTTCCACCAAGTCGTTTAATATTAGAAATAGCAGAAAGTATAGCTGTACGTCATTTTGATTATATTATTGCTACATTACAAGAATTAAGAAGTATGGGGATTTTAATTGCTTTAGACGATTTCGGAACAGGGTATTCCTCATTATATTATTTAAAAAAACTCCCACTTGATATTGTAAAAATTGATCGTAATTTTATTCGTGAGTTTCATTATGATCATGCACAACCTGAGCGAACGATTGTAAAATCGGTTATTGAAATTGCCCATAGTTTAAATTTATTAGTGGTTGCTGAAGGGGTAGAAACGGTAGAACAAGAAAGTTTATTACAATCAATGGGCTGTGACTTTGTACAAGGTTTTTATTATGCAAAACCGTTAGATGTAGGTAAACTAAAAGAAAAGCTAATAACTGACTTTTAATAAAAAAAGGAGAAGCGGAAAGCTTCTCCTTTTTTATTTTTTTTGTGAATCTTTCATTAAAATTGGATAAAGAATAAGGCCTAATACAAACAACCCAATTCCTAAGAAGAACGTTTTTAAATCAGCAGTTCCTGTTTTAATAACCCAAATGGAATATAAAAATGCTAGTGCAGTAATGATACCATCTTTTATTCGAGATCCAGGCATTATATCATACGTTTCCCCCGTAATAACTAATTTTAATTGATACAAGGTAGAAACAAGGTATGGGATTAAATATGCTAATGTCGCTACAACAATAGCGAAATTATATGCTTCGGAAACAGTACCAGAAATCGTTGAAAATAAGAAAATTTGTGTCATTACATTTGTAATAAATAATGATTTTGAAGGGCTTCCTTTTTTATTTGTTTTTCCGAAAAACTTAGGGAAAAGCCCATTTTTTGCTGCTTGGTAAGGTACTTCTGAGCTAACAACGATCCATCCTACAGTAGAACCGAATAAAGATACGAGTGCAAGTAAGGCCATTATATAAGCACCTTTAGTACCAATTGCTAAATTTAATGCATCTACTAATGGCTTTTGAGACTCTTTTAAAACATCTTGCGGAAGAGCGCCCATTGTTAGTAGAGTAATTGCCATGTAAATAAGAAGAGCAATAATTAATCCAAAAATCGTTGCTTTTTTAACATCACGCTGAGATTTTGCACGATTAGAAAGCATAACTGCTGACTCAATACCGATGAACGCCCAAAGTGTTGCAATAGCAGCTGAATTTATTTGTCCCCCTAATGAAATGGCTTGTCCAGATTCATTCATAAATGTTTGTCCGTCTCCGAAATTAGAGGCATTGAAAATGAATAATGTGATTACAATAAACATTGTAAATCCGATGATTTTTGCGATTGTTGCAAGAAGATTCATATTACCAGCGCGATCAATATTTTGAGAAAGAATATATTGAATTCCCCATAACATAAGGCTACATACGAGGAAAGTTAACCCTTTTCCAAGTTCTAGTGAAAATCCGTTTGTTGAAAAGAGAATTTGCTTACTTTGTAAAACTGGAAAGAATGTTGATAAGTATCCAGCAAAGGAAATAATAACAGATGCTGTAGCAGCCCAGTTAGCAGCCCAATATCCCCAAGCCATACTATACCCTGCAACTTTACCTGCCTTTTTGGATGTAAACATTGCTTGGGCATAACTTTGTGGTCCGGCTTTTAATTCTGGTTTTCGAATTGCTAAATTTCCAAATACGAGTGCAATCATAAATACACCAAAACCTGTAATACTCCATGCAAGTGTAGAACCCATTGGACCTGATACGTGTGCTAAGTTTGCTGGGAGCATAAATACGCCACCGCCAACCATATTTCCGATAACAAAAGCTGTTAAAATCCATAATCCCCATTTTTTCGTTTCCATTTTTGTTAACTCCTTTGTAGTAAGTTTTGCTTAAACATCATTTTTTACTAGCTTTTTGGCAATAAAAAAAGAGCCATGTAGATAAAAAATACCTACATGGCTCTTTGCCAAAGCGTAGGTACAATGGGAATAACCCTTGTACCTACGCGTAATTTTTCCGCTAGGTTTCAAGGGTTAAGTATGATGATGATGTTTTTGTGCAAATGTAACTACAATTGTTGTATAAGTAAGCATAGTTCTTTGCTCCCTTTCTCCTCTGATTTTGAAGTTAGTATACTACATGTTTTTTTGAATGAAAAGAAAAATATAAATTTTTTTATAAAAATACGTATCATCGGTTAAATATTTACCTATATTTTTCTTGTACTGGAAAATAAGTGAGAGATTGGCAGAAGAGTGTAGCGTGGTATAATACATATAGAATTAGAAGGTGACAAGGGGCTATTGTAGATGATGAGTAAGTATGAACAAATTTATACAGAAATCAGTAAGTCTATTGATAATAAACAATTAAAAGAGGGATGCAAAATCCCATCAGAAACTGAATTAATGAGGCAGTATGAAGCAAGCCGAGGCACTGTAAGAAAAGCGGTAGATTTATTGCAAGAGCGTGGATATGTTCAAAAAATACATGGAAAAGGTGTTTTTGTTTTAAAGCGAAAAAACATTGAGTTTAATTTTGGCGGCATAGTAAGTTTTCAAGAAGAAAATGAGCGTTTAGGACGTCATTGTATTACAGAAGTCGTGGAAATGGAGAAAGTAAAAGCGACAAAAGAGGTAGCCAAGTTATTAAACGTGAAAGAAAAAACGGAAATAGATCATATTAAGCGTGTACGAAATATTGATGGAGAAAAAGTAATTTTAGATATAAACCATTTTGTATCGGAATATATTCCAGGATTAACGAGAGAAATTGCAACTGCATCGATTTATAAATACATTGAGAAAGAATTAGAGCTACATATTAGCTATTCACAGAGGGTAATTGAAGTACAACCATGTACAGATGATGACCGAAAGTATTTAGACTTAAATGGAACAGACTATGTTGTCGTTGTAAAAAACTTTACTCATTTATACGATGGGAGTCAGTTCGAATATACGGAATCACGTCACCGTTTAGATATTTTTCACTTTTCGGATGTGGCGCGAAGAAAATAAAGAGATGGAGCGAAATAATCGTTCCATCTCTTTATTTATCCCGCTATTTGCGGGCAGTAAAAATCCCCCCTCAAAATTCGGCAGGAGCCAAGAAGTTAGGTGGAAGCCCTGCTGCCCGTAAACGCCCGATTAGTGAGGGCTGATTAAAGTTTCACTTTATAAAAAAATCACCAACTCGTATATACGAGTGTTGACTAACTTATATATACGAGTTAATATGTAAGTGTAAACGGTATCAAAAACAGAAAAGAGGGACGGGAATATGGGGAAAGACTATCGTAAGACAGCAGAAGAAGTGTTGCAGTACATTGGTGGGAAAGACAATATTGAACAAGCTGCGCACTGTGTAACGAGGCTCCGTATCGCTTTAAAAGATGAAAGTAAAATAGATAATGATAAATTGCAGTCTGTTTCATTAGTGAAAGGAGCGTTTCATAACGCTGGGGTATTTCAAATTGTAATCGGTCCAGGGGACGTAGATCGTGTTTACGCTGAATTGATAACGCTTGCAGGTATGGAGGAATCGACAGTAGCTGACGTAAAAGATTCTGGAAACCAAAAGTTAAATCCAGCTCAAAAATTTGTAAAAGTATTTTCAGATGTATTTATGCCGATATTACCAGCGATTGTAACAGCTGGTTTACTGATGGGGATTAACAATTTATTAGGGGCAAAGGACTTATTTTTTGATGGTAAAAATTTATTAGATGTTTATCCGAACTTAGGAGGGCTTTGGGATTTAATTAATATGATGGCCAATACAGCGTTCGTATTCTTACCAGCACTTGTCGGTTGGTCAGCAACGAAGCGTTTTGGTGGTAGTCCGATACTCGGGATTGTTATGGGATTAATGCTTGTGCATCCGGCCTTATTAAACGCGTGGGATTATGGAAAAGCAGCGACTGGTTTAGAGGGACAAAAGATTGAGTACTTCGATATTTTAGGATTATTTCAAATTGAAAAGGTAGGATATCAAGGTCAAATCCTACCGGTTTTAGTAGCGGCATTTGTCTTAAGTAAAGTGGAAATCTTTTTAAAGAAACATGTACCAAATGCGATTCAATTATTAGTTGTACCAATTACAACAATCGTTGTGACAGGTGTGTTAGCATTGGGAATTATCGGTCCAGTTACACGTCATATTGGAGATTTATTAACAGCTGGATTAGTAGGTGTATATGAAACAGTACCAGTAGTTGGAGCAGTATTATTTGGAGCATTATATGCACCGCTCGTAATTACAGGTATGCATCATATGTTTATTGCCATTGACTTACAATTAATTGCACAACACGGCGGTACATTCATTTGGCCGATGATTGCTCTTTCTAACATTGCACAAGGTAGTGCGGCACTAGCAATGTTCTGGATTTCTAAAAATCAAAATGATAAAAGCATGGCATCGACATCAGCAATTTCAGCATATTTCGGTATTACAGAGCCAGCTATGTTTGGTGTGAACTTACGAAATAAATTTCCGTTTTATGCAGCAATTATAGGATCGGCTGTGGCAGCCATATTCATTACGTTAAATGGTGTATTAGCACCTGCGATCGGAATTGGTGGATTACCAGCATTTATTTCTATCATTCCGAAATCGATTCCGATGTTTGTTGTAGGAATGATTATCGCAATTGTAATCCCATTTACGTTAACATGGTTATTTGCAAAAAGAGTTAAACAGAAGTAGGAGGAAGTTAAGCATGAAGGATTGGCATAAAAGTGTAGTCTATCAAATTTATCCGAAGAGCTTTAATAGTTATTACAATAAAGAAACCGGTGATATAAAAGGGGTTACAGAGAAACTAGATTATTTAAAAGAACTTGGAGTAGATTATATTTGGTTAACACCGATATACGAATCACCACAAAATGATAATGGGTACGATGTAAGTGATTATTACAGTATTGATCCATCTTACGGAACGATGGAAGAGTTTGAAGAGCTTTTAGAAGAAGCGAAAGCACGTGACATTGAAATTATGCTCGATATCGTTGTAAACCATAGTTCGACGAAGCATAAGTGGTTTAAAGAAGCAAAAGAAGATAAAAATAGTCCGTATCGTAATTACTATATTTGGCGTGATGAAAAGAATAATTGGCAGTCTAAGTTTGGTGGGTCTGCTTGGAAGTATGATGAGCAGACTAAGCAATATTATTTACATCTATTTGATGAGACACAAGCTGATTTAAATTGGGAAAATGAAAAGCTTCGTGAAGAAGTATATGATATGATGCGCTTTTGGCTTGAGAAAGGGGTAACTGGATTCCGATTAGATGTTATTAATTTAATTTCAAAAGATCAACAGTTCTTAAATGATGACGGAAGTACGGCGACAAGTGATGGCCGTAAATATTATACAGATGGTCCGCGTGTTCATGAATATTTACAAGAGATGAACCGAAATGTGTTTGAAGGGAAAGATGTAATTACAGTTGGAGAAATGTCATCTACGACAATTGATAATTGTATTAAATATTCAAACCCTGGGCGCAATGAACTAAGTATGACGTTTAGTTTCCATCATTTAAAAGTAGATTATCCAAATGGTGATAAGTGGACGAAGGCTGAGTTTGATTTTATTAAATTAAAAGAGATTATGTCTAATTGGCAAATTGAAATGCAAAAGGGCGGGGGATGGAATGCATTATTCTGGTGTAATCATGACCAGCCTCGCATTGTGTCACGCTTTGGTAATGATGGAAAGTACCGAAATGAATCTGCAAAAATGTTAGCAACGGCTATGCATATGTTGCAAGGCACACCTTACATTTATCAAGGCGAAGAAATCGGTATGACGAATCCTAATTTTGAGTCTATCGAACAATATCGTGATGTGGAATCGTTAAATATATATGATATAAAACAAGAAGAAGGCTTATCTAAAGAAGAGATTATAGGAATTTTAAAACAAAAATCTCGTGACAACTCCCGTACTCCGATGCAGTGGAATGAAGAGGCGAACAGCGGTTTTACAACAAGTACGCCTTGGATCTCTGTAGCTGAAAATTTTAAAGAGATAAACGTAGAGAAGGCATTAGAAGATAATGAATCTGTATTTTATCATTATAAAAAGTTAATTGAACTTAGAAAAAAATACGATATAATTACAGACGGAAAATATGATGTTTTAGATGAAAATCATCCTAAGATTTGGGCGTATACACGTACTGTAAATAATGAAGTATTACTTGTTATAAATAACTTCTATGGAGAAGAAATAACATATTCTGTACCAGGTAATGTTCAATTAGATGGGATGAAACAAGAAGTATTATTGTCAAATTATAAAGATTCAAGCAAGGATATTACAAATCTTAACTTAAGACCTTATGAATCAATTGTATATCGATACACAAAATAAAATATCTACTTCTACTTCTGGTTTGAACTTCACTTTTGCATAATCTTTATTCCAATTTTTTTTCTTCCATAGACAAATCAAATCGAGTTAATAGTGGTTCAAGAGCTAATTGGTGAATTAAATTGGGGTCTGTTAAAGATTCGATATATAAGATTGTTCCTTTTCCATTTTGAAAAGGAACATCTAATTTTTTTATATCATCGGAATGAGAGAGCTTGTTTTCAATGTAATTAATATTTTCCGCAAGTGATGGAAACATAGGCTTCGTTTTATTCGTCTGTTGGTTATTGTTTTGTTCTGTTCTGTTCTGTTCTGTCACATTGTCCACCCCTTTTAGGATTAAATTATCACTGTTAATTTTTGTTTTTTATGAAAAAGTTATGCTTGTATTCTTTTTAAGAAATTAGCTTGAAAGTTACGTTACGTCATCTTTTATACTAAAGAAAATAGGATATAGGGGATGGTATAGATGACTTTGAGGTATATGTGGGGATGGAAAGAAATCTTATATTTATTTATGTTTGTATTCATTATTGTTCCAGTAACAGTTGAATCTCTATTTTTTGAGTATGCTTTAAAAATAATAGGGAACTCATTATATGCTGGAGTATTAATGGGACTTATAATGGCAGTGATATTTACCTTTGTAGTTTATCTTTTTTGCATAAAAAGATATAAACTGTCGTGGAAAGATATTGGAATTCGGAAGCTTTCATGGAAAGATTTATTGTGGACATTTGTAGCGGCTATTTCTTTGATTGTAGTTAGTATTGGAGTATTAATGATAATGGAGAAACTGGGGATTTCTTTTGAAAATAGTAAAACGGAGACGGTCCAAAAGGATAAATCAATATATTCGTTCTGTATCGCGGTAATTGGAGCCGCGGTTATATCACCAATCTATGAAGAGATTTTATATAGAGGTGTTTTTTATACGTTTTTTCGTGATAGATATGGTATATGGGGCGGTATGCTTATAAGTTCAATAATATTTACTGTTGTTCATATCCCAACATATAACACATTACCGGTGAATTTTTTAAGCGGCGTAGTATTCGCATGGTTATATGAGAAAACAAATTCTATTTTATCAGCTATGGTTGCCCACGCGTTATTCAATTTCATAGCAGTACTTCTCACATTTATGTCGAATTAAGAAGATATATAGGAGGGATACATATGGAAATAGCTGTAGAACGAGTTTTTACAAAAGAGATTTTAACAAGAGCAGCAAAGGAATTTCATGTAACAGTGGGAGAAAACCCACTTGGTGATTTTGAAAATTATATTTTTAAGGCGAAGGATAAAAATGATGAGGATTCCGTATTACGTTTAACGCATTCTTCTCATCGTTCTAAAAAAGAGGTAGAAGCTGAACTAGATTTTTTACGATATGTTGCGGAGAACGGGGCAAAGGTAGCAGGACCACTTTACTCAACATCTCAAAATCTTGTAGAAGAAATTGTAGCAGAGGATGGGACTTTCTTTTTCGCTTCTTTATTTACATACGCAAAAGGTGAGCAAGTAAAAGGAGAAGAATCACCTTATTGGGGAGATACTTACTTTGAAGCGTGGGGAAAAGCGATTGGACAACTGCATCGCCTTACAATGAATTATCCTAAAACTGACTACCGTGATACGTGGGAAGAGGACGAAAGTAGCATTGTTAATGAATTAGAAGATGAGAAAGTGAAAGAGATTGCTGCTATATTAATGGATGAAATAAAGGCTCTTCCAATCGAAAGAGAAACGTTCGGCCTTATGCATGGCGATATTCATCCAGGCAATTTTCATTATGATGGAAAAGAGCTAACAATCTTTGATTTTGATGATGCAGCTTATAATTACTTTATACATGATTTAGCAATGGTTCTTTATTACTCGGTTCTTTTTACACCGTGGACAGTGGAGGAGAAGACGACATTCGCTCGTAAACAGTTACAAGTGTTAAGAAAAGGATACGAATATGAACACAGGCTAGCGGATAGTTGGTATGAATCGTTACCGTTATTTTTACGTCTACGTGATATTGGTTTATACGGTACGCTTCAAAAGAAGTTTAAAGGGAAAGATATGCCAGATCATTTTCGAGAATTAGCAGAACAACTCTATGAAAGAATTATAAAGAAGGAAGCAATTGTGAATATATAATACATCCAGATCGAGACAAAGTATACAAAATAAATGTATACTTTGTTTTTTTATACAAAAATATGTTTACTTTATTAAAATAATATTGTTATAGATTCGGTATACACTTATAATTTTATATATATTCTGAATATTCTTTATAAAAGAGGAGGGGGAAAGTTGGAAGCTATCGTAAGTTGGATAAATAATATTGTTTGGAGTCCCGCACTTGTCTATTTATGTTTAGGAGTAGGCTTATATTTTTCCATTCGAACGAGGTTTTTACAAGTAAGACATGTAGGAGAAATGGTGAAGCTCACATTTCAAGGGGAAAAGTCTGATGCGGGTGTTTCTTCATTCCAAGCGTTAGCACTTTCGTTATCAGGGCGCGTTGGAACGGGAAATATTGCCGGTGTTGCAACGGCTGTTGCCTTTGGTGGTCCAGGGGCTGTATTTTGGATGTGGGCGGTAGCCTTTTTAGGAGCTGGTTCTGCATATGTAGAATCGACGCTTGCACAAATATATAAGACGAAGCATCAAGGGCAATTCCGCGGTGGACCTGCTTATTACATTGAAAAAGGACTAGGTGTTAAATGGTACGCATTAGTGTTCGTTGCAGCGACAATTCTTGCGACGGGAATGCTGTTACCGGGTGTTCAGGCGAATAGTATTGCTGTAAGTTTGGAAACAGCTTTTGGCATTAATACTTCTGTATCCGGAGCGGTATTAGTAGCGGCATTAGCACTTATTATTTTTGGTGGAGTTAAGCGAATTGTTAACGTAGCGCAAGTTGTAGTACCGTTTATGGCGCTTGGCTATATTTTAGTAGCTTGTATAATTGTAGCTATGAATATTGAAAAATTACCAGACGCTTTCATGTTAATTTTAAAAAGTGCATTTGCATTAGAAGCGGCTTTTGGCGGGATTATCGGTTTAGCAATTTCTTGGGGTGTAAAACGTGGTATTTATTCAAACGAAGCAGGGCAAGGAACTGGGGCCCATGCAGCAGCAGCAGCTGAAGTATCGCATCCAGCTAAACAAGGATTAGTACAAGCATTTTCCGTTTACATTGATACATTATTTGTTTGTTCAGCAACAGCATTTATGATGATTATTACAGGCATGTATAACGTATTTGATGCAAGCGGAAAAAACTTTATCGTCAATAAATTAAATGGTGCACAGCCAGGTCCTGGTTATACACAGGCAGCAGTAGAATCTGTTTTCCCTGGATTTGGAAACGGTTTCGTGGCAATCTCTCTACTATTCTTCGCATTTACAACAATTATGGCTTATTACTACATTGCAGAAACGAATATAGCTTACTTAAATCGTGATAAAGACCGTCCTTGGATGTCTATCGTACTAAAGTTTGTATTCTTAGGAGTTGTATTCTACGGTTGTGTAAAAACAGCAGCAACAGCATGGGCTTTAGGAGATATTGGTGTAGGAATTATGGCATGGGTTAACATTATTGCGATTTTATTATTACAAAAACCGGCATTGATTGCATTAAAGGATTATGAAAAGCAGAAAAAAGAAGGAAAAGATCCAGTATTCGATCCGCAGAAATTAGGAATTAAAAATGCTGATTTCTGGGAGCATGAATACGGGAAAGACAAGAAAGAAGAAGTATCTTAAGATAATAGAAATGAAAGAGCAAAGGGAAATCCCTTTGCTCTTTTTTATGGACAAAATGAAGCTGAAAGTTATTTTTTTGCCTATTTTTGAATATAAAAAGAATGTACATGCTTTGTTTAGGGGAAGGGGGGAGTATGTTGATAGAGTTTCGTAATGTAAATAAATATTATGGTAACTTCCAAGTTTTGAAAAATATTAATGTGCAAGTGAAAAAGGGTGAAGTGGTAGTAGTTGTCGGGCCTTCAGGATCAGGAAAAAGTACATTGCTTCGATGTATAAATCAATTAGAGACAATTACAGACGGAGAATTGATTGTACAAAATACAGAGGTACACAATAAGAAAACGGATATGAATGAATTACGCCGAAATATTGGGATGGTCTTTCAACACTTTTATTTATACCCACATAAAACAGTGCTTCAAAATATTACATTAGCACCAATGAAAGTAAATAAAGTTTCGAAAGAGGAAGCTGAGAAAACAGCGATGTTTTATTTAGAAAAAGTAGGGATTCCTGAGAAAGCTGGAGTATATCCGCATCAATTATCCGGTGGACAACAGCAAAGGGTAGCGATTGCAAGAGGGCTTGCAATGCAGCCAAAAATTATGTTGTTTGATGAGCCAACGTCTGCCCTTGATCCAGAGATGATCGGAGAAGTGCTTGATGTTATGAAAGCGTTGGCTAAAGAAGGAATGACGATGGTTGTTGTCACACATGAGATGGGATTTGCACGTGAGGTAGCAGATAGGGTTTTATTTATGGATGACGGTCAAATTATCGAAGATACAACACCAGCACAATTTTTTGCAAATCCTGAACAAGAAAGAGCACGTCTATTTTTAAGCCGGGTATTAAATCATTAAAGGAGGAATTTCATGTTTAAGATGAAAAAGTTGTTTACCCTAATCGTATTCTCATGTTTATTCGTACTTATTGTTGCTGGATGCGGGGGTAAAAAAGAAGAGGCGAAAGAAACGAATACGAAGCAAGGCGGAGCTGTTGAGCAAATTAAGAAGCGCGGGAAATTAGTAGTTGGGGTGAAGAATGATACGAATTTATTTGGGCTAAAGAATCCTTCAACAGGACAGGTAGAAGGATTCGATGTTGATATTGCGAAGGCTCTTGCGAAAAAAATTCTTGGTGATGAAAAGAAAATGGAGCTGAAAGAAGTAACGTCTAAAACGCGTATTCCGATGCTGAAAAATGGTGATATTGATGCAATTATCGCGACAATGACAATTACGGAAGAGCGTAAAAAAGAAGTGGATTTTTCAGATGTATACTTTAAAGCGGGGCAATCGTTACTTGTGAAAAAAGGGAGCGATATTAAAAGTATTGATGATGTGAAAAAAGGTGTGAAAGTGTTAGCTGTAAAAGGTTCAACGTCTACAAATAATATACGTCAAAAATCACCAGAATCGACTGTATTAGAATTTGAAAATTACAGTGAGGCGTTTACAGCGTTAAAAGCAGGAAAAGGTGATGTTTTAACGACAGATAATGCAATTCTTTATGGAATGGCAAAACAAGATTCTAATTATGAAGTTGTAGGGAAAATTTTCACGGATGAACCGTACGGAATTGCCGTACAAAAAGGTGCAGATGATTTAACAAAAGAGATTAATAGTTTATTAAAAGATATGAAAGCTAATGGAGAATACGATAAATTGTATGAAAAATGGATCGGTCAAAAGCAAGAAAAATAAAGTGAAACTGATCGGAATAAAAAGTAAGAATGAGAGGATGAGGGATACTCATCCTCTTCTTATAAAGAAAGAGGGGAGAATATGTGCCTGACTTTTCTATTTTGACGAATAATATTGATATGTATTTAGAAGGATTTAAATATACGGTGATGTCTAGTGTAGTTGCATTAATAGGAAGTTTTATTTTAGGAGTAATTTTGGCGGTAATGCGTATTGCACCTATTCGTATTTTAAATTGGATGGGATCTGTTTATGTAGAGTTTGTTCGAAATATTCCACTCGTATTAATTGCATTCATTTTTTATTTTGCGTTGCCGGTAATAGGAATTACTTTCAACGGTTTTGTAGCAGGGACAGTTGCGCTTACAGTTTATACAGCGGCTTTTATTGCGGAAGTAATTCGTGCTGGTATTTTATCAGTCGCGAAAGGTCAAATGGAAGCAGCACGTTCTTCAGGATTAACTTATACGCAAGCGATGTATTATGTCGTCTTACCTCAAGCGATGAAAATCGTAATTCCTCCTCTAGGAAATCAATTTCTCAATTTAGTAAAAAACTCTTCAATACTCGGAATTATTGCTGGAACGGATTTAATGTATCAAGGAGATTTAATTTCAACGAAGACGTTTGTTACGTTTGATGTATATATATTTGTAGGGATGTTTTATTTAGTATTAACAATTCCGCTAAGTATGCTGGTGCGTTATTTGGAAAGACGCTTGGCAAAGGAGGGGGTGTAGATGGATTTTCAAGGTGCTATTATAGGAGATCATATACTCTTTTTATTAAAAGGGTTGCTTATCACGCTAGAAGTCGCTCTTGTAGCGATTGTACTTAGTTTTATTATCGGTAGTGTAATAGGAACGTTGCGCTATGCAAAAATACCCGTCATCTCACAAATACTAGGCTTTATCGTTGAAGTTATTCGGAATTTACCACTTCTTTTAATTATATTTTTTACGTATTTTGCACTTCCAGAGGCAGGTTTGAAGTTAGAAATTATAACTGCCGCAATTGTTGCTTTAACGATATTTGAAGCAGCGATGATATCTGAAATTGTTAGAAGTGGCTTATTATCTATCGAAAGAGGACAAATTGAAGCGGCGCGCTCTTCAGGATTAACATATGTCCAGACGCTTTGGCACATTATTTTACCGCAAGCACTTAGAAGAATGGTTCCTCCGCTTGTTAGTCAATTTATTTCATTGTTAAAGGATACGTCATTAGCGGTTGTTATATCATTGCCAGAGCTTATGCATAATGCTCAAATTATTAGCGGACAGAACGTAAATTATATGATTCCAACATTTATACTAGCAGCTTGTATGTATTTCGTTGTAAATTACGGTTTATCAATTTTATCTAGAAGATTAGAAATACGTTAACTCTTACAATAAATGTAAGAGTTTTTCCTTATAAATCCTTTTTTACCTCAAATTAGCATCATAAACTCTTAATAATTGGATTTTTATATTATTTTATCAGAAAAGTTTTAATTTTATATAGAAATTGTAACCGCTTTCGTGTATATTTTTATTATCAGAAAATTTTAACAAGATATAGGGGTACTTGTAGGGGAGGATTAAGATGCAGCAAACAACGAATGAGAAATTACATCGTACGATGAAGAGTAGACATTTATTTATGATCGCACTAGGTGGGGTAATCGGAACTGGTTTTTTTCTAGGTTCAGGTTACACCATTAATCAGGCTGGACCAGGGGGAGCCATCCTTTCATATTTAGTGGGCGGATTTATTATGTATTTAACAATGCTTTGTCTTGGAGAGCTAACGGTAGCAATGCCAGTTTCAGGATCTTTCCAAAAGTATGCGACGAAGTTTATTGGACCAGGAACTGGGTTTATGATCGGCTGGCTATACTGGATTGGATGGGCAGTAACAGTAGGATTAGAATTAACATCGATCGGTTTAATGATGAAAAGATGGTTTCCGAATGTGGATGTTTGGGTATGGTGTCTCGTATTCGGGGTTATTTTATATGCTTCAAATGCAATATCAGCGAAGAGTTATGCTGAATTAGAGTTTTGGTTCTCTAGTATTAAAGTAGTTACAATTATTGCATTCATTCTACTTGGTGGTAGCGCATTACTAGGATTTTTACCATACGATGGAAAAGAAGCAGCGCCTCTTTTCTCTAACTTTGTAAGTGATGGTGGGCTATTCCCAAATGGACTAGCTGCAGTGCTTCTTACGATGATTACAGTTAACTTTTCCTTCCAAGGAACAGAGTTAATCGGGATTGCAGCAGGAGAGAGTCAGAATCCTGAAAAAACAATTCCACGCGCGATTCGTAATACAGTATGGCGTATTATGATATTCTTCATCTTAACAATGACAATTTTAGTAGGATTAATTTCTTGGAAAGAAGCAGGAGTAATTGAAAGTCCATTCGTAGTTGTATTTGATAAAATCGGTATTCCATATGCAGCTGATATTATGAACTTCGTTATTATTACTGCTTTATTATCTGTAGCGAACTCAGGATTATATGCAGCAACGCGTATACTATGGTCACTTGCAAATGAAGGAATGGCACCAACTTCTTTCAAGAAGGTAAATAAACGTGGTATTCCAATTACAGCGCTAGTCGTAACGATTGCTGTTGCGGCGTTATCTTTATTAACAAGCTTCCTTGCAGAAGATACAGTATATATGTACTTATTATCTATAGCTGGTTTATCTGCTGTTTCAAGTTGGATCATTATTGCTTTATCACAACTTCGCTTTAGAAGTCAGTATTTAAAAGGCGGAGGAAAATTAGAGGACTTAAAGTATAGAACACCACTATACCCGCTTGTTCCAATTTTAGCTTTAATTACAAATAGTATCGTTGTTATTAGTTTAGCGTTTATTCCAGAACAAAGAATGGCGTTATATTGTGGTATTCCATTTATCATTTTCTGCTACATATATTATTATATGAGTAAGAAACGGAAGAAACCGATGAAAGTGGAGATGGAAAAAACAAATGAAACTAACAATCAAACACGATGATATAGAAGCAGATTTATCGTATGGTCAATTAGTGATTGGAAAAGAAAATGGATATTCACCGTTACAATTACTAATCTCTTCTATCGCAGGATGTAGTGCAATTGTCTTTCGAACGATTTTAGAAAAGAAACGTATTACATACGATACGTTTACAATTGAAACTGAAATTGGTAGAAGTGAAGCTCTATCAAAACCAGTTGAAAGTGTTCATTTGCACTATAAAATTAAAGCACAAAACATTACAGAAGAGCAATTAGACAAGGCGCTGCAACTTGCGGTGAAAAATTGCACAATTGTTCAATCTGTAAAGGATAGTATAAAAGTTACAGAAACAATTGAATTAGTAAAGTGAAACTTTAATCAGTGGGGGTGTTTATCCCCACTGATTATTAGCCTTCACCAATCGGGCTTTTACTGCCCGTTAATGCGGGGTAAGGTGAAACAGAAAAACGTGAGAATAGGGCGCTCACGTTTTTTTGTTTTTGAAAGAGGAGGAACCATGATGGAATGTTTAGGGTGTAAACTAGCAAATGCAGAAGAAATTATATATAAAGTGTATGAAGATGATTATGTAACTTGTTTTTTAGATCATGCGCCTTTCTATACAGGGCATACTTTAATCGTGCCAAAGCAGCATGTTGTAGAAGTAGACGAATTAGATGATTGTGTAGCAAAAGCGATTATGGATGCTTCTAAGCTTATTTCAAAGGCTATTAAATTACTGTATAAACCAGATGGAATTACAATTTGTCAAAATGGTGGAATTTTTAATGAGTTAACGCATTATCACATGCATGTTGTACCGAGATGTAAAGAGCGTTCGTTTGCTGAATTTTATACGGTACAACCGGAAGAAAAGCAGAATCATAACTTTGAAGAAACAAAGACATTATTAAAAGAAGTGATAGAGCAAATACTGCATACCGAAAAGGCGTAAGAAGAATTTTCTTACGCTTTTTAGTCTTCATACATATTTAAAATCTCTTTCGCGCGTATACGTAAACCATCTATTAATTCTTTCGGTTCTAAAACTTGTGCATCTTTTCCAAGCCGATAAAATAGAGGCGTAATAAAATTAATTTCGCCTTTATCAATTGTTAAGTTTATATATCCTGTCCCGTTTGCATTTATTACAACGAACTCCTCAAGGTAAGGAACGCTTTTACATTGGCGTACGCCTTCTGTTGTCAGTAAAACATGTAACTGCGTAGGACTGTGTACTACGTTAGAGCTAGAGGTAAACCATTCTTCTAAATTCATGAACGTATCTTCATTTTCTTCTGTTGATAATATAGAAAGAATACGATCAACGCGATACAGTAATACTTTTTTTCTACTAAAGTCATAGGATGGCAAATACCATAAACCATCGTGAGCATATACACCGATAGGTTGAACGTGTTTTGTTTTTATCCCTGATTTAGATTCATATTGAAAGTGTAAATTTTTATTTTCAATAGCCGCTGTTAACACTTCTTTTAAAAGTGGTGTATCAATTGTTCTCTTAGGATTCCAAAAGGCGATATAAGAGCGGATTTTATCAACTTTCGCTTTCGCATCGTTTTGGAGAGAGCTATACAGTTTATGAGTAACAGAATTGATTTCTGTATTAAAAGGCAAGTCTCGGTAGTAGCTTAAAGATTGAAAAGCAAAAAAAATGGAGACTGCTTCTTCCTCGGTAAATAAAATAGGTGGAAGCATGCTACTTGTTAATACTTTATATCCTCCATTACGACCTTGTTCAGCATAAATGGGTAACCCCATGTCGCTTAAATCTAAAATATATCTATGAACAGTACGAACGGAAATATTAAATTCATCAGCTATTTCTTGAGCTGTAAATGTTTTTTTCGCAGAAGCAAATATAAGAATGTCTAATAAACGTTTTGCTTTTGACAAATATATCACCTATTTCTTTTTAACAGGACATTCATTGTCATGTTTTACTGCTAGTATATTGCTTACAACATAATTTTATCAAGATGAGATGCAAGGAGGAAAAGATATGTCACGTGAAATTGTTTTATTTATTGCGGCTAGTTTAGATGGATATATAGCGAAAGAAGATGATGATTTAGGGTGGTTAATGGAAACGGAAGGTGAGGGAGACAACGGTTATACAGAAATGTACGAAACAATTGATACAATAATTATGGGAAAGAGAACGTACGATTATGTGGTAGAGAATACGGAAACATTCCCCTACCTAGATAAAAAATGCTATGTTTTTTCTAATTCAGAAAAAGGTTCAAACGAACATGTAGAGTTTGTAAATGAAGATGTATTGGAGTTTACAAAAAGATTGAAAGAGCAGGAAGGATCTAAAATATGGATGGTCGGTGGAGGGAGTCTACTGAGAGAATTTTTTAAGAATAATCTAATTGACGAATATGTTGTTACGATTACACCTCATATATTGGGTTCTGGTATTCCGTTATTTAAAGAAAAGAACCCGGAAATTCATTTAATTTTAACGGATACGAAACGTTTTGGCCAATTCGTAAATCTATATTATAAAGTAAAGTCCTAAAGGATAAGAAAACACGACTATTGATGTATAGTCGTGTTTTTATGTAGCTGGTAATGAAATTGTAAAGCAAGATCCATGACCAACTTCACTTGTTGCAGTAATATTTCCGCCGTGTAGTTCTACAATTTCCTTTACGATGGAGAGTCCTAAACCAGTTCCACCTGTAGCTCTGGAGCGCGCTTTATCAACACGATAAAAGCGGTCGAAAATGTGAGGAAGGTCTTCTGGGGGAATACCTTCACCTTCGTCCTCAATGTTGATGGAAATACGTTTATGTTCTTCTGTAACAGAGATGTGGATATGAGAATGTTCTTTTGAATGCCTATAAGCGTTATTTAAAATGTTCATTACAACTTGTTCGAATCGCTGTTCATCCAAGTTTACTAACAGTGAAGAAGGACAAGTGAAAGAAACTGTAATGTGTCTTTCCTTATACATCGCGTTTACTTTTTCGGTTATGCGAGTAAGGAAGGTGTGTAAATGCACTTCCTTTACTTGAATAAAAAAGTTATGTTTTTCCATTTGAGCGAGTGAAAATAAATCTTGAACTAAGTTTGTAATATAATCAGACTCGTCTTTTATAATGGATAAGTATCGTAAACGTTGCTCAGGAGGTGTGCTTTCTTTTAATGCAATGTCAGCATAACCTCTTACGTACGTTAAAGGTGTTCGTAATTCGTGAGCAACACTCGCTAGAAATTCACTTCTTTCAGTTTTCATATAATGTAAATCATTTGCGAGAGTTTGGATGGATGCTGCTAGTTCACCAATTTCGTCATTTCGAGTAGTCGTTAATGAAACTGATAAATCGCCCTTACTCATTTTTTCAGTCGCTTGTTTCATGTGTAACAATGGCTTTGTTAATAAACGTGATAATAGAAAGATGGTGATAGCTGTTAATAGGAAAGTAATGACTCCGGCGATAATGAATTGTTTTGTTAGCCCGTTAACCATTTTTTCGATTGATTCCGTCCCGAGAAACATATATACATAGCCTTCCGTTTTTCCGGCCACTACAATTGGGCTAACTGTACATATATAATTAGATGTTTTCCAATGATTCTCTATAATTGCTCCGTCATGATCTGTCCGTGTTTGCATCTTTTCAATATGCTTTTTTATAGTAGTATTTATTTCATTGGATTTAGCTAGTACTTCCTTATTTGCATTTGTAATAACAACAGTGGTTTCGGCTTCGGATTCCATTAGTGCAACATGGGAGATTGTTTGCTTATCAAAATACTTTTCAAGGACATCTCTGTGACTATTTCCGCGCTTTAATAAAGCTGTCATTTCTTCATTTACTCTATTGTTTACAAGGCTATAATAAAGCGAGACAAATAGAATAATTTCGATTAAAAGTGTAACAATTAGAAAATAAAATCCGAGTTGAAGAGAAATTCGCTTCATCATTTTGCTCCTTAGTTTTCAATATCAATCCATCGATATCCTACTCCGTAAACAGTTTTTAAATGGTGATCAATGGGGAAATTTACTTTTCGTAATTTATCACGTAAATTACGAATATGTGAATCGACTGTTCTATCTTCTGTATTTGTATTTAACCCCCAAATTCGTTCAATGAGCTGATCACGGCTTAATACGTAGTTCACATGACGTAAAAATAATCCGAGTAAAGAGAATTCGATTGGAGTGAGAAGAAGTTCTTCATTATAGACAGAAACGAGATGCTTGGCCTCATCCCATAAAATGCCGTGATATTGGATTTGCGTACGTTGATTCGTTCGTCTTAAAACAGCTCCAATTCTTGCGAAAAGCTCCTCTTCATGGAAAGGTTTCGTCACGTAATCATCTGCCCCAAGTTTTAACCCTTGGATGACATCTACCGTTTGATCACGGGCAGTTATCATAATGATAGGAACGTTACTAAATGATCGAATTCTTTTGCACGTTTCCCATCCATCCATCTTTGGCATCATAATATCGAGTAAAACAAATTTGAAATTTCGATTTTCTATATGTGAAATAGCTTCTTCTCCGGACACTGCACATACGCAGTTATATCCGATTGGAGTAAGATAAAGTGTTAATAATTCAAGCATTCTCGGTTCATCGTCTACGAGTAGTATATCGATCATAGAGTACCTCCGCATTTGTAGTCATTATTTAAATTGTAAGTCAAAATCATGAAGAAATGGTGCAGATTATAATGCATCTGCATAATTTCTTCAGAATTGCTTGTTATTGTAAAGGTGAAATTCCATTTTAGGCAATAATATTGGCTCGAAAACGATTAATACGGAGGCGATATAGTGAAAAAGATGACCCGAATTCTTGGGATAACAATAATTGCGGCAGCTGGTCTTGCGGCGTGTGGACAAACGAACACAGATCATAAAAATCATGAATCTACAACAGAGAAGAAAGCAGAGCAAAAGGAAATGAAAATGAATCAGGAGGTAACTGCGCCGAAAGAAATGAATGCTGGGGCATCGAATGATTTATTAACGACAAGTTTAAAAAATGTAACAAGATTAAATACAAATGATCCTCTGCAAATGGCAGTATTAACTTCGCAAACAATATGGCCAGCTACCCATAAGGAGAATCAGCCAGGCGCTATTATTTTAGTACCAGTAAGCGAGTGGCAATTAGGTATTGCAAGTGCAGATCTTATTCATCATCCGAATAACGGGCCGATTTTATTTATAGAAAAAGAAAAGGTACCCGAAATGACGTTAAAAGAAATAAAACGATTAAATCCGCTCGGAACGAAAGATGGAACGCAAATTATGGTGATGGGGGATGTAGGGGCATCTAGCCTAGAACAATTAAAAGAGTATAAAGTAAAGCAAATAAAAGAAAAGGATCCAGCTAAATTTGCTAAAGATGTTGATAAAGAATATGCGGATATAACAGGGAATTATCCAAATAGCGTTATTATCGGCTCGTCGGAAGAAGCAGGCCGTTTATATACAACACCAGCTGTAAATTGGATTTCTCATATGCCAGAACCACTTTTATATGTAGAAAAAGAAAAGGTGCCAGAAGCGACAATAGAGGCATTAAAAATGAGAAAAGATAAAGCAAATATATATGTATTAGGACCAGAAAAAATCATTTCAAAAGCAGTAGAAAAAGAGTTAAGTAAGTACGGAAAAGTAACGCGTATTAGCGGGGAGGCTCCAACAGAAAATTCGATTGCATTTGCGAAATTTAAAGATGAAAAAACGAAATTTGGCTGGGGGTTCACAAAACCTGGTCACGGTTTATCATTTGTTTCGAGTAAAACACCAGACTTAGCAGTTGCGGGAGCACCATTTTCACATATGGGTAAACACGCACCTGTTGTATTGTTAGAAGAAGGGAAAGCTTCACAACCAGTTTATGACTTCCTTGCTACTATTCAGCCGAAGTTTAAAGATGACCCGACACTTGGACCGTATAACCACGGCTTCTTATTAGGAAGTACTAGTGATATTTCATTTGAAACACAAGGTATATTGGATGAGAGATTAGAGATTGTGCAAGAAAGTGGTCAAGGGCATGGTGGACATTAATAAAGTGAAACTTTAATCAGTGGGGGTTTTGTTCATCCCCCCACTGATTATCAGCCCTCACCAATCGGGCTTTTACGGGCAGTTGATCTCCACCTAACTTCTTTGCTTTCGCTGAATTTTGAGGTGGGGTCTTACTGCCCGGCAAATAGCGGGATGAAATGAGAAAAGACGCTACGAAGGTATCGTCTTTTTTTAAGAAACTTTTACATAGCAAAAAATCCTCTACTCGTTATATAATAGCCTTCGTGCAGTCGGCCCTGATTTTCTTACGGAGAAAATCAAATGATAAAGGAGTAGAGGAGTGGTACTTTGTTTCAAACAATAAAAAATGACTGGTTCTCCAATGTGAAAGGGGACGTACTATCAGGAATTGTCGTTGCTTTAGCGTTAATTCCTGAAGCGATAGCTTTCTCTGTTATTGCAGGTGTAGATCCGACGGTTGGATTGTACGCGGCCTTTTGTATTGCGGTTACAATTTCGTTTGTTGGCGGAAGAACTGGAATGATTTCAGCTGCAACAGGTGCAATGGCATTATTAATGGTAACGCTCGTTAAAGATCACGGTTTACAATATTTATTTGCTGCGACAATAGTAACAGGTATTGTCCAAATTATTTTTGGAGTGTTCAAACTGAGCTCATTTATGAAGTTTGTTCCTAAATTCGTTATGAGTGGTTTTTTAAATTCACTTGGAATTTTAGTTTTTACAGCGCAATTGCCGCATTTTAAAAATGCAACTTGGCAAATGTATGCACTTGTCGCATTAGGACTTGCAATTATATATGTATTTCCACGTATTACGAAGGCTGTACCGTCTACACTTATTTCAATTATTATTGTGACAAGCATTGCACTTATGAGCGGATTACAGTTGAAAACAGTAGGAGATATGGGAAGTTTACCGAAAGAATTACCGTTCTTTAGTATGCCTGATGTGCCGTTTACACTGGAGACATTACGTATTATTTTACCGTACTCAGTTATGCTTGCAATTATCGGTTTACTAGAGTCATTATTAACAGCTTCGGTTTTAGACGATATGACACATACGGAAAGTAATAAACATAAGGAAGCACGTGGCCAAGGTATTGCAAACATTGTCGCTGGTTTCTTCGGAGGAATGGCAGGATGTGCAATGATTGGACAATCTGTTATTAACATTAAATCAGGCGGTCGCGGGAGATTATCGACGTTTGTAGCCGGTGGTTTTTTAATCGTATTACTATTTGTTTTAGGTGATTACGTCGTTCATATTCCGATGGCAGCTTTAGTTGCTGTTATGATTATGGTTTCGATTGGGACGTTTGATTGGAACTCTGTAGCAACGATTCATAAAGTACCAAAAGGAAACGCATTTGTTATGATCGCAACAGTTGTGGTTGTCCTAATCACACATAATTTAGCATTAGGTGTAATTATCGGAACAGTAATTAGTGCGGTTTTATTTGCATTCAATATGGCAAAGATTCACGTGAAACATTCGTATATTGAAAATAAGAAAATATACGAAATTCAAGGCCAGCTATTCTTCGCATCTACGGCAGAGTTTATAAATGCTTTTGCATATAATGAAGATGCGAAAGAAATTGAGCTGAACTTTACTCACGCACACGTATGGGATGATTCAGCAGTAGCAGCAATTGATAAAGTTATAATGAAGTATGAACAAAATGATGTGAATGTAAGTATAACGGGATTAAATGAACGAAGCTCGAAGATTGTTTCAAATTTAGCTACTTATAATAAGAGAATTGCTAGTTAGAAGCCTCCTTTTTAGGGGGCTTTATTATATAATACGAGTAGGATAACGAAAAGGGGATTCAGCATATGTACAAACAAATTTTATTAGCATGTGACGGTTCTGAACATGCACTTCGAGCAGCCGAGCATGCTACATATATTGCGAAATTTAACGAAGAAACACATGTTGAAGTTGTGTACGTAGTAGATAATAGAACGGCAAAATCAGATATTGTACAAGGACAAACGGATTTAGAAACAATATCAGCTAGTCGAAAAGATAAATTAAAAGAGATTGAAGGTTTATTAAAGAAAGAGAACATTTCTTATACAATTACGATATTACATGGCGATCCAGGAGATACGATTGTTCAATATGTCAATACAGGAGATATAGATCTCGTTATAGCTGGAAGTAGAGGATTAAATACATTGCAAGAGATGGTGCTTGGCAGTGTCAGTCATAAAATAGCAAAACGAGTGAAATGTCCGGTGATGATTATCAAATAAATTGAGTGAGATATTTTGTAGTGTAAGCAAGACCTTGATATAATTCGAGGTCTTTTTTGACGTATAAAAGGGGGGAGTGTGGACATAATAGATACATAAGTTTTAGAAAATATTAACTTACAAATTTGTAAGTTTGTTGTCAGAAAAATCGATGTTATGAAATTTTCCCCATTGGTAAAATAAGAGTATCAAAGGGGAAATAGGGAGGATGAAAAAGATGAAAGCATTTCAAAATTTATCATATAGCCAAGGTGTCGGTCTTATTTGTTTAGGGGGATTTGCTGGATCTGTTACATTAGCTGTTGTAATAAAGATGGTTCATCAAATCTTTTAATGCTAGAGTAGGGAAGGAATTGGTTGTTATTAATAGCAAGAAAAGGGTTATAAATAAAAAATAGCTCCTGGCATGTATCTCAGTGCCAGGAGCTATTTTCTTATTTCTCTGTTTCTGCTTTATCGCTTGTTACACTAACTTTAGCCCACTTATATTGATCTTCCGGTGTATATTTATAATCTTTTACGCGATTATTTACACCTTTTAGGTCAAATTTATAATGAAGTGGAATTAATGGTACTTCATCATGAACTAATTTTTGCCATTTATCGTAGACATCTTTACGGTACTTTTCATCAGCAGCTTCTGGAGAAATACCTTGTTTTAATAATTCTGTGTTTTTGTCACTAGCCCAACGTGGGTAATTGAACGATGCATCTTTAGCCCAAATACCAGAAGGATCTGGGTCAGATCCAGTTCCCCAAGCTGCCGCGAAAAGATCAACTTTTGGATCATCTTTTTTAATCATATCGTAGAATGAGTTAAATTCATGTAAGCGACCATCAAGAAGCTCTACTTTTAGGCCGATGTCTTTCCAAGATTGAATAAAGAATTTTGCAAGTGGTTCACTTACATCGCTACCACTCATTGATAAGAAATTAGCTTTAAATTCTTTACCATTCGGATCTTCACGGAATCCATCTCCGTTCGTATCTT
>Ga0209130_1000728_pt1 | contig 29053 bp, 28 predicted proteins | sample AraplaMF_Cvi_mLB_FD_184264 | JGI IMG/M metagenome (GOLD analysis project Ga0209130, IMG submission 184264) | Arabidopsis root microbial communities from the University of North Carolina, USA - plate scrape MF_Cvi_mLB (SPAdes) (version 2) | ecosystem: Host-associated > Plants > Roots > Endosphere...
CACCGCATCTAAAAATGTTTCAACCTCTGCTTTTCCGTACTTATGCTCGTATGCTTTCACACGGTCCGCTGTTGCCGCCATGCTCTCTACCATATCTCGCTTCGTATTTGAAAAACGAATATTATTCTTAAAGAAGTCACAGTGTGCTAAAACGTGCGCCACGATTAGTTTATTTTGAATTAAAGAGTTCGTATCTAATAAAAAGGCGTAACATGGATCAGAGTTAATAACGAGTTCGTAAATTTTACTTAGTCCCAAATCATATTGTAATTTCATTCTGAAAAATTGCTTTCCAAAACTCCAATGTGAAAATCTCGTCGGCATCCCATATGCACCAAATGTATAAATAATTTCCGCTGGACATATTTCGTAACGCATTGGATAAAAATCAAGCCCAAATCCAGTCGCAATTTCCGTAATTTCCGCAATTGCATATTGCAGTGCTTTATCATCACTTGCTCTCATTATTTTCCCTCCTTACACTTTCCCTTAAGAAAGTGTATGATGAGGAACAAGCTTTCATGAGGATTGATTGCATAATAAAAAGACATCCTCGCAAAAACGAGAATGTCTCATCTATTAACCTTCAATAATCTCCATCTTCTCCGTAATCGGTGTACGCGCTTTTCCGTCTGGTGCTTTATCGAAATAACCAATATGAAGAATTCCAACGATACGTTGGCCTCTTGTTAAACCGATTCCTTCTATAAATAATGGATTGTAGTTTAATCCGCCTGATTTCCAAACACAGCCTAAACCGCGTTCCCAAGCAAGCAGTTGGAAGTTTTGCATAAATGCGCATGTTGCAGCGTAATCTTCATCACGTTGAATTTGACGCGGATCTTCATTCATATATACAACGATTTGCGTCGGTGTGCTTAAGAAACGATCTGATAAAATTTTGCCACGTTTCGCTCTTTCTTCTTCTGAGAAAGAGTTTAATACTGCGTCTACTAATTGCTTACGCCCTTCTCCCATGTATAGTTTACAATTCCATGGTTCACGGTTTTTATGATTCGGTGCCCATGTTGCGTCGTTTAATAGTTCAATTAATAGCTCTTTTTCTACTGCTTTATCTGTAAATGTACGAACAGAGCGTCTTTCTTTAATCACATTTACGATGGAAGTATATGTAGTCATATTTTTCTCTCCCTTATTTTTCATCTATATGTATAAGTTCTTTATTGATATTGATTTTCAATTTCGATTATAACCTAGTTTTTCACTATTAATCAATGTTTTATGTTGGAAAACATCTAAAAACTTCTTTTTCTACTGTGAATAAAAAAACTTAGCTTGTTCACAAGTTTTTCACATTTTATGGAAATGATATGTGTAAAGTTTTCCACATTATCCATCTAGGAGGAGTTTACATGTACAAAAAAATCGCAGTAAGTATGACTATGGCAGCATTATTATGCGGGGCAACAGTCTTCCCCGCTTCCGCTGCCACGCCAAAAGAAGTAACAATGCACCATCATAAGCCTATTTCAGAAGAAGAAATGCAGTCGCTCGAAAAACTCGGCTATAACAAACATGAAATTTGGAAAGCTGCTCATATTGCAAGAATAAGCAAAAAAGAAATTAAGGACGTTTTAGCTTACTATAAGCAAAATAAATCTTGGGAGAAAACAGCCGAGCATTTCGGTGTAGATCCAAGTAAGTTGAAAAAACATCATATGAATAAAGAAACGAAAAAAGCATTGCTACAAGAGCTAGCAAACATGCACAAATCTACACCTGATCAGCTAAAACAAAAAATGAGAGAGTATAACATCGGCTTACGTCATCTCGCGGTGTTAACAATCATCGCTCAAAAAAGTAATACCCCTCTCGATGATGTACTAAAAATGAAAAAAGATGGCATGGATATTAAACAAATTGCAGAAAAATTAAATGTAAAAAAAGAAGATATACGAGCAGAAATGATTAAATTAGTGAAGTCTATTAAAGAAAAGAAAACAAATTAACATGCCAAAAAGGAAGAGATATCCAATACTCTTCCTTTTCTTTACTATTTGTGGGCAGTAAAACTCCCACCTCAAAATTCGGCTGGAGCAAAGAAGTTAGGGGGAAGCCCTGCTGCCCGTAAACACCCGATTGGTGAGGGCTAATAATCAGTGGGGATGAACACCCCCACACTGATTAAAGTTTCACTTTATGAACTTTCAATTTTCAAGTATAAATTCCCGTCTTTCCCAAAAACTAACACAAGTAAATGATGTATGTAAGGGGGGAGAAAATGTTCCGTTTATCATCTAAAAAGAAGAAAAAAGCACTCTGTTCTATTCCAGAGTTTATCCACACTATGAAAGAATCCAGTGATTTCGTGTCTTATAACGTAGTAGACGATGGAACATTGTGTTTGTTTTATTATAAATCTACAGCCGAATCACTCCTCATTAATCGATTCATTTTAACACCTATAAAAAAAGAATTAGATCACATTGAAAATATAAGTGATATAGCAAATATCGTCACACTTGAGGAAATTATCACTAGCCCTTCTATTGATGATATCCGCGAAAAACTATTAAGCGGGTATGTACTACTACAACTAAAAATTGATGCTCATTCAGCAGAATATGCACTTATTCGTGCTGAAAGTTCGGTTTTAGGTACACGGTTATATAACGATACAGAGAATGAATATAGTGTTATCGGTCCAAAAGTCGGGTTCGTTGAGAATATCGATACAAATATACACTTACTTCGCCGAAATATCGTAACGGAGCAATTAGTTTTCAAAGAAGTTGTCGTTGGCTCTATATCAAAAACAAAAGTCGTAGTTGCTTACATCGAAGGCATTACAAATGAACAGCACATCAATACTGCAATGCAGCGCCTACAAGACATTGACTATGATGTTCCTTTTGATGCAACTATGATTGAGCAGTTTATTAGCGATAACAGCAACTCACCCTTCCCTGTTTTACTACCTACAGAGCGTTTAGATCGCTCCGTTTATGCGTTACTTAATGGAGGGGTTGTCATTTTAACAGACGGTTCACCATATGCATTAGCCGGACCGGCGACGTTGCTTGATTTCTTCGTCTCTCCAGAAGATTATTATTTACCATGGATAGCAGGCTCATTTCTTAGAATGGTTCGTTTTTTCGGAGCAGCATTCTCTCTATTCTCTTCAGCTATTTATACAGCTGTATTAACGTATCACTATCAAATGATTCCAGCTGATTTACTTGGTCCTATTATTTATTCTAGAGCTAACGTACCGTTCCCACCTATGTTAGAAGCACTTTTTTTAGAAATTACAATTGAATTACTGCGCGAAGCTGGAGCACGCTTACCGACCAAAGTCGGCCAAACGATTGGTATTGTTGGCGGGATTGTAATTGGACAAGCCTCTGTTGAGGCTGCTTTAACGAGCACTATTTTATTAATTGCGGTTGCGTTGTCTGCGCTTGCTTCTTTTACAACACCAACAGTAAAAATGTCTTCTACCATCCGGATATTACGATTCCCTCTCATCATTTTGGCTGGAGCATTTGGCGGCCTAGGTCTTATCGTCGGATTCGTATTCATATTAGCTCATTTAATTCGCTTAAAATCACTTGGATCACCTTATTTATTACCTTTATACCCATTTCGCGGTTTAGGAACGGCAGAAGGTCTATTTCGCCTTCCATTTAGCCAGACCGCAGGACGTGCCTCTTTTCTAAGGCCTAAAAAGAAATGGCGCTATGACCCGAACCAAGCGAAAGAAAAACGTGATGGTGAGGATGAGGAAAAATGAAAAATATTTTATTATGCTTTGCTATTATCGTTTTAATTTTCCAATCCGGATGTACACAACCGAATATAGTAGACACACAGCGAATTATTCATGTAGGTGGATTCGATATAACGAAAGATAAAAAATTTCGCGGGACGATTTTATATCCCGATTACACAAAAGGGGTTCAATCAAAACCAGAAACTCAGTCAACTACTGCCGGCACTATCGAAACAATTGCTTCACTTCAAAATGCCAAATCACCACACACTATCGCCGTGGGACAAATGCGTGTTGCCCTATTCGGAAAATCATTTGGTGAACTAGGTATTGGTGACATTATTAACAACCTACAACGTGATCCCAATATTGGTCGAGATGTACAACTAGCACTTGTAGATGGTTCAACCGAACATCTGCTCAAACATATTAAAGCAAATGGATCACTATATTTATCTGATTTATTGGAGCAAAATATAGAAAATGAAACAATTCCACGAACTGCTTTAAATATTTTTTTATATAACTATTATTCATCAGGATGCGATCCATTTCTTCCTTATATTAAAGTGGATGAAGACAAGTCTGCCTCCATTAAAGGACTCGCTTTTTTAAAAAAGGATAAAGTGGTTATGTATACAGATAAAAAAGGATCTTTTTTATTCAAATTACTCATTAATCCAACTAAAAATGGGCGTTACGAAGTTCCAATACGTCAAGGTAACCATAAAGGGCTAATTGCAACCCAAAACTTATCTGGAAATAGTGTTTGTTCCCTTTCCGGCGCCGGTGACATTCCAAAAGTCCACATTCGACTGAATTTAAATGGACTTATAAAAAATGCCCCTGACTGGCTTGATTTATCAAAGAGCGAAAATGTAACTTACGTAAAAAAACATGTAGAAAAAACAATTGAAAAACATTTAAACGAATTAATAAAACAATTCCAAGAAAAAGAAGTGGATCCAATAGGTATACGAGAAGAAATTCGTAGTCATTCACGAAAATGGACGATAAAACAAATTCAAGACATGTACCCTAATGTAGACGTTGCTGTTCATGTCCAAATCAATGTCGTGCAATCTGGTATCGGAGAATAGTGAGGTGTTACAATGGCTGAACAAAATAAAACAATGACTGTTTCCCCTTATTTCACATTTCTTTTATTACACTCTCTTCAAATTGGAGTAGGTGTATTAGGATATCAACGCATTATTGCGCAATATGCCGGTTATGATTCTTGGATTTCTCTTATTGTTGCGGGCATTGTAACTCATATCGTGCTATTTTGTATGTTAAAAATGTTAGATAAAGATAATGATTTAATGGCCATTCATACAACATGTTTCGGAAAATGGCTTGGAACTTTTTTGTCTATGTGCTTTGCTGCATATCTTCTCTTATTTTGTCTTACTGTGCTTCGTACATATATTGAAGTCATTCAAGTATGGGTCTTTCCTACAATTAAGCCATGGAAATTAACGTTCTTATTTTTACTCGTGACGTATTACGTAATAAAAGGTGGATTCCGCTCTGTAACAGGCATTTATTTTTGGGGCGTCGTAATACCGATTTTCGTACTACTTTTCTTAGTGTTCCCTATGAAATATGCACATGTCCGTAACATTTTACCGATTCTTACCCATTCACCTGTAGACATTCTATATTCAGCAAAATCATCTGCATTAGAATTTCTTGGATTTGAAGCAATTCTTATCTTTTATCCACTCATTAAAAAAGGAAAGTCGCTACATAAATGGGCACACGGTGGTATTGCCTTTACAACTATTTTATACGTAGTACTAGCAATCGTGTCCCTTATGTACTACAGCCAAGGACAACTCCATCATACAATTTGGCCAACATTAACGATGCTAAAAATCATTAAAGTTCCTTTTATCCAAAGATTTGAGTACATTATTATTTTTCTCTGGTTTCTTATTATTTTACCTAATCTTTGTTTAACCATTTGGTCTTCTTGTCGCATTAGTAAAACTTCCTTTCACATACCATTTAAAATTACATTGCCGCTTTTTATCGTAGCTATATTTATTTCATCCTTATTTTTCACAAACCGTGAAAGCATCAATACATTAAATACAGTACTCTCTCAGGTTGGATTATATATTGTATACGCTTATATCCCAATCTTATTTCTATTCCATTCACTACGATGGCGCTTCAAAAATCAGTCGAAAAAATCTTCACCCGACACACCATGATATTTGATACAATTTGATTAATACATGTGTAAAGGGGACAAGCGTATGAAGAAATATGTATTTTCTTTACTTGCAGTACTGAGTTTAATTCTTGCTGGATGCGGAGCTACTAGTACAAATGAAAAAAAATCATCTGAATCAAAAGAAGAACATGATCATGCCACGCACACGCAGCAAGCTGACATTCAAGAAAAAACAAAAGGATTCGACACACTCCCTACCTTCCTAGACAAGCTTGATCCGCAAATGAAAGATATCTACACTGTCGCTGGACAAAATGCAGAGCTATTAGATTGGATTCCATGTTACTGCGGTTGCGGTGAGAGTGTAGGACATAAAAATAATAAAAACTGCTTTATTCGTGAAATTAAGAAGAATGGCGAAGTTGTTTGGGATTCTCACGCAACGACTTGTGTCAACTGCCTAGAAATCGCGGTTGAATCGGCTTCCATGAAACAAAAAGGAAAATCAACGCTCGAAATTCGTAACTATATCGACAATAAATACAAAGAAGGCTATGGCAAGCCAACACCTACGCCAATGCCAAAAGCATAAAAACGAGGAAATCCCTCGTTTTTCTCTTTTCATGCACTTTTTTTCTTAACAAATTCTTTCAAGTGTATTTCTCCTCGCTTATCACACACTATATATAACTCCTCAGTAAGGAGGGTACACAGTGCAAACATATAACGACTATGATAAAGCTCTCTATTACACGTATTGCTGTAATTGGGATAAATTACTCGTTCTCATGGTTCAAACGAACGATCAATTATTTTCTAAGCGTATTGAGCATTTCTTACATGCTTATCAATACAGTAAAGAACTACCAGAAGTTGATAAACAATTGCAGCTCCTATTTCAATATATTGACCACGCATCCCAAAAGTCACATGTAGAAGAAGTAGAGCAAATTCAAATGTAAAATATAGCGCTATTCTCTTCAAGAGAGTAGCGCTTTTTAAAATGTTTATATCAATAAAAGTTTTCTCTTATAAAACTTTTATTGATAAACATATTTTTTCTTTCTTTTCCCTACCACTTCATACTATAATTTAGTATGTAACTATTATAAGAGAGGTATAAAATATGGGACGAGAAAAAAAGCAAGAGTATGCTTTATTTGCTGCATGGGGAGCTTCTTTTATTGCTACACTTGGTAGCCTATACTTTTCCGAAATCATGAAATTTGAGCCTTGTGTACTTTGTTGGTATCAACGTATCTTTATGTATCCATTCGTTTTATGGCTCGGCATTGCTGTAGTAAAAAAAGATTATCGCATTGCAAGTTATTCCTTACCAATTGCAAGTATTGGTGCTTGTATTTCTTTATATCACTATGCAATTCAAAAAGTCGCAGCATTTTCAGCTGCTGGAGCAGCTTGCGGACGCGTACCTTGTACGGGAGAATACATAAACTGGTTTGGCTTTGTGACAATCCCGTTTTTAGCACTTATCGGCTTTATCACAATCGCTGTTTGTAGCTTCATCGTAATCAAAAACAAATAAGGAGATGAAAGAATGAAAAAAATGCTTATATTTGGTGGTATTATTATCGCCTTGTTCGCAGCAATTTTCGCTGTAACACAAATGGAAGAAAAAAACGCTACTAGCCAGAAAATTGATAATGCTACTGATAGTAAGACAAATGGCCCTGACTACTATACAAATAAAATCTCTCTTTCAGATCTCCAAAAGAATTTAAAAGAGAAAAAAGAAGAAACAGTATACTTTTATCAAACATCTTGCGTTCATTGTCAAAAGCTATCTCCTATCGTAGTACCAATGGCTAAAGACTTGAACGTTGATATGAAAGTTATGGACATTGAAAAACTAGATGCTCCTTGGGATGAATATAAAATTAAAGGAACTCCAACAATCATTCACTTTAAAGATGGCAAAGAAGTAAGCCGTATTAGCGGGGAACAATCGAAAGACAAATTAAAAGAATGGCTTGAGCAAACGAAAAAATAACGAGAAAAGGAAACTCCTTCTATACATGAAATGGACGTAAAATCCCACACTAATGTATAAGGAGGGGGTTTTATGCCAGAAGTAAAATGCTCTGTTTCCAATTGCTCATTTTGGGGACAAGGTAACTTTTGTCAAGCAAGTGCAATCGTTGTTCAACCGGATGCACAAGAGGCTGGTCAGAATACAAATGATTCGTATACAAGCGCAGCTTTAACAAACGAGACGTTAGAAAGTTCTGTAACAACGAGTGTAGAAACTTGTTGTCATACATTTAAACCGAAATATTAAACGTAAAAGCATACGATTAGTCGTATGCTTTTTTACATTCCCCTCCAAAAATCATGCATCATAAAAAAGTACAAAATAACGAGAAGGACCGTCCCGCATAAAGTAATGCGTCGATATACACTCTTCTCCCCTTCCCTTGCTTTAACAAATGCCCAAATAAATCCGACGAACAATATTAAATCAATATATGGAACATAAAAGGAGAAGACGAGTAACGCATATAAATACACGATAAATAAACAAGTCGTGATTAAGAAAATTTTAAATGCAAATTCACTTTTCATAATGTGACCGCCCCCCAATCTGTACTGTATTATATTCAGCAAAACATAATAGTTGCTGTTTCAATTTTTTTATCCCGCTATTTACATGGATCCCAATTAGTATAAGTTTATAATCAGCAAAGAATAGCAATTCCCCCATTAAGTTTCACTTCATCACAAATAAGCTACCGCCTATACACGGTAGCTATTACGGAACATCATATTTTCTTTTATATATATTACTTAAGATCGAATAAGGTAATTGCTCATAACGAATTTTTTCTCCCGTTTCATCAACAATATACAAATTACTTCCTATATAATATATCCCATCTTTTCGTTTGGAGTACACTACATATTTTTCATTTGGCAATACCGTTTTTACTTTCGTCAATTGTCCATTTGGTTCTTGCCAATATATATTTACACGGTCTACTAGCGTAAGTGTTCCAATTTGTTCTTCTTCTACTTTACGACCATTCCAACTCACAACACGATAACCAAGCTTATACGCCTCATATTCAGGACTCGTATAAAAACGAGAAATAATTACTTTCGTCTGTAATTGTACCCGTTCATATAACCATTGTATGTCCCGGTCATGCATGCGAATACAACCATTCGACTCCCTGCTCCCAATCGTCCATTCCCGATTTGTTCCATGAATCGCATATTCCTTTTTATCCAGACCTAACCACCTCGTACCGAGAGGATTATTCGGCGCACCCCCTGGTATTTTTTTTCGATGGTATTCTTTATTTTTATACTTAGTTATAATACAAAAATTACCTTCAGGCGTCGGGGTGCTATCTCTTCCTGTCGTTATCGGAAATGTTCTCGTATAGTTTCCCTCTTCAAAAAAAGACAGCTGATTCGTTTTAAGGTTAACTAATATTAAATGATCTGTATTAGCAAAAACGCTAGCTGGTAGGCAGAAAAATAGGATTATGATTAACCATACTTTCTTCATCTAAATCCTCCCTAGCACTAACATCATAATAAAGTGAAACTTTACTCAGTTGGGGGTTCTGTTCATCCCCCAACTGAGTATCAGCCCGCACCAATCGGGCGTTTACGGGCAGCAGGGCTCCCATCTAACTTCTTTGCTCCAGCCAAATTTTGAGGTGGAGTCTTACTGCCCACGAATAGCGGGATAAATGCAATTAGCTTTACTTTGCTCTTATAAATGAAAACTATCCATTTACAATAACGCCCCCATTTACATGTATCACCTGCCCTGTTACATATGCCGAATCATTAGACGCCAAATATACATACGCAGGCGCTAATTCATACGGCTGACCAGGCCTTTGCATAGGAACATTGCTCCCGAACTGTGATACTTTTTTCTCATCAAAACTTGATGGAATAAGCGGTGTCCAAATTGGACCTGGTGCAACACCATTTACACGAATTCCTTTTTGTACAAGGGACTGAGATAGCGACCTTGTAAACGCGACAATTGCTCCTTTCGTTGCAGAATAATCAATCAATGTTTCATTTCCTTCATACGCAACGATAGATGCTGTGTTTATAATTACATCTCCTTGCTTTAAATGAGAGAGTGCTGCTTTTGTAACATGAAAATAAGAAAAAATATTAATACGGAACGTTTTTTCTAACTGTTCCGCTGTAATATACTCTAGCCCTTGCTGCGGATATTGCTGTGCAACGTTATTCACAAGAACATTTAAACTTCCTAGCTGCCGGGCGGTCTCTTCGACAACATCTTTACAATGTTGTTCACTACTCAAATCCCCCGGCAGTAATACACAATTCACGCCTTCTTTTTCAACAAGTTTTTTCGTCTCATTTGCATCCTCATCCTCATCTAAATAAGCAATCGCAATATTTGCTCCCTCTTTTGCAAAGGCGATGGACACAGCTCGTCCAATCCCGCTATCTCCCCCCGTAATTAATACATTCTTTCCTTTTAACTTTTCGCTTCCTTTATAATTTGGATCTTCAAACTTTGGAAGAGGATTCATTAACGATTCAATACCAGGCTGTTTATTTTGATGTTGCGCAGGCATTGTTAAGAATTTTTTTTGCTGCGGCATAACTTTCTTCAACTCCTTTTCCCTTATAATGTGCACAATGATAAAAACTACTTACACATTAAAAAACCGCAATTCACACTCATTGATAAGGTTAATATTCGAATTTAAGACATAAAATATGAATTGTTCTAAAGTTTTTATGCAAAACTATTGCAAAATAGATAAAAAACGAATATTATATATAACTGTTGTGAAAATTATTCGTAAAAAGAAAGGATGTTTATATGTTTAACCTTTCAAAACATAAAACTTCTATTAAAACTGAAATTATGGCAGGTATTATTACCTTTTTAACAATGGCATATATCATTGTCGTAAACCCTGTCATCCTTGGGGATGCAGGCGTTCCATTTGAACAAGCATTTACAGCTACTATTATCGCCGCTGTTGTCGGAACATTATTTATGGCAATCTTTACAAACTTACCAATCGCAATTGCACCAGGTATGGGATTAAATGCTTACTTCTCTTACTCTGTTGTAAAAGCTCATGAAGGCATGACTTTCGCAATTGCATTCTCTGCTGTATTCGTAGCAGGTATGATTTTAATTTTGTTATCATTCACATCTTTCCGTACGAAATTAATGGAAGTAATTCCTGAAAACTTAAAACATGCACTTACTGCTGGTATCGGTCTTTTTATTGCTTTTATCGGTTTGCGCTTAACAGGAATTGTTACAAAAAATGATGCCAACTTAGTTGGGCTTGGCGATCTTCACTCTGCCCCAGTTCTACTAGCATTAGCTGGCCTTGGAATTACAATTATCCTTATGTCTTTAAATATAAACGGGGCACTGTTTATCGGAATGTTACTAACTGGTATTATCGCTTATTTCACAGGGCAATTAACGTTCTCAAATGGCGTTACATCAATGCCTGGATTACCAGAAGGAATTATCGTTTCAAATCCAATTACTGCTGTATCTGATGTAATTAACTACGGATTATACGGCGTTGTGTTCTCATTCTTCCTCGTTACACTATTTGATACAACAGGAACATTACTTGGTGTAGCACAACAAGGCGGATTTATGAAAGACGGAAAGCTTCCAAAAGCAGGACGAGCTCTTCTATCTGACTCATTCTCAGCAACAATTGGAGCTATGTTCGGAACAACACCATCAACAGCTTACATTGAATCATCTGCTGGTGTTGCAGCTGGTGGCCGCACTGGTTTAACAACTGTTACAGTAGCTGTTCTGTTTGCATTAGCAGCATTCTTCGGGCCGTTAGTGAGCGCTGTTTCTGGCGTTTCAGCTATTACAGCACCATCATTAATTATCGTTGGTAGTCTTATGATGGGTTCAGTTCGCCACATCGATTGGGATACGTTCGATGAAGCATTCCCAGCATTTTTAGTAATCTTAAGCATGCCACTTACATCAAGTATTTCAACAGGTATTGCACTTGGATTTATTTCATACCCACTTATGAAAATGGCAAAAGGACAATTCCGTGCTGTTCACCCACTTGTGTATTTATTCGGAATCTTGTTCGCTTATCAATTAGTTTTCTTACCACATTAAAATCCCTCTTCCTGAGGGATTTTTTTTATAAATACTGTTTGACAACACCATTTATTTGTGAAATAATTCAAAATAGTTAAATATTCGATGTCTTATCAAGAGCAGGTGGAGGGATGAGCCCTACGAAGCCCGGCAACCGACCCATTTATGGGCACGGTGCTAATTCTTACAACACATTGTGTTGAAAGATAAGAGTAATATGATAAGACGTCTTTTCTATATGAAAAGACGTTTTTTATTTTCACTCCCTCCTCTCTCTTCTTAGTTTAGGAGGGATTTTTTTATGAAAAAATTATGTTCCATCGTACTTATTTTTCTCTTATTTACATTAACAGCATGTACAAATGAACAAGATGCTATCTCTTCACAAAAGCAAGAAACTGTGAAAAAGGCGACTACAACGGTAGAAAACCACTTACAAACAGAAGTTCCAAGCCAAATGAAGAAGCCATTAAAAATCGCATTAATTATGCAAATGTCCATCGGAACTTTTTCCTCTCAATATATTGAGGGCGTCAAAAAACAAGTCGAGCTATTTGGCGGCAGTGTACAAGTCTACAATTCTGATAACGATTTAGCAAAAATGGCTGCAAATTTAGATACTGCTATTAATTCAAAAGTGGATGGTATTTTAATTGATCACGGCCGCTCTGAAGCACTAAAACCTGGAGTAGAAAAAGCGTTACAGGCGAATATTCCCGTAGTTGCGTTTGATAACGATCTACGCTTGCCAGGTGTGACAATTATTGATCAAGATGACTATAGTCTTGCATGGAAATCATTAAAAACGTTAGCGGAAGATTTGAATGGACAAGGAAATATCGCAGTCGTATGGGTTGGCGGATTTGCTCCAATGGAACGTCGCAATGTTATCATTGATGCCTTTTATAAACGTTATCCAAATATAAAAGAAGTTGCGCGATTCGGTACTGCAAGTAATAACACACCGCTTGATACACAAACACAAGTAGAAGCCTTACTAAAAAAATATCCGAAAAAAGGAGATTTACAAGCTATTTTCGCTTCATGGGATGAGTTTGCTAAAGGGGCTGTTAAAGCACTTGAACAAGCCGGTCGTACAGATATAAAAGTATATGGCATTGACTTAAGTAATGAAGATTTACAACTCATGCAAAAAGAAAACTCACCTTGGGCTGCTACAGCTGCAACTGATCCAGCTGAAGTAGGTAAAGTTCAAGTGCGATTCTTATACAAAAAAATTGCCGGTGAACAAACGCCAGATATTTATTCACTAGAACCTTATTTAGTAAAGAAAAGTAGTTTACCAAAAGAAAATATAACAATGGATCAATTATCAAAACATATAAACGGTTGGGGAGACTCAAAAGATGCATATTCTCCTTGGATGAAAAAATTAGAGAAGGAGAAAAAATGATGACATTCTCTCTTCAAAACATTACACATTCTTATCATGTAGCTACACCTGTTTTAGAAGATGTTTCTATTCATATTCAAAAAGGAAAAGTGCACGCTTTACTAGGAATGAATGGTGCGGGAAAAAGTACTTTACTAAAAATAGCAACTGGTGAAATTCAACCAGTTGCTGGCGATATAAAAATTGATAATCAGTCTGTTTCCTTCACTTCACCACGCGATGCAAAAAAGCACGGTATTTCTTTCGTAACACAAGAAGTAGATCACGGACTTATTCCCGGATTATCTGTATTAGAAAATGTACTAATTGATCATTTAGCAATGCAAAATAAAGTACTATTTTCAAGGTCAAAATTAGTTGCACTCGCTAAACAACATTTGCAAATTGTACAAGTAGATTTAAATGTTTCAGAAGATGTTTCAAACTGCTCATTACATGAAAAACAATTACTTCTTATCGCAAGAGCCCTATCTAACAATACAAATTATCTTTTATTAGATGAGCCTACTTCTTCTCTTGGACCAAAAGAAGTTGAATCCTTTGGGAAACTATTAAAAGATTTAACATCAAAAGGAATTGGCATCCTCCTAGTTTCTCATCGTTTATCAGAGATTCGAAATTTCGCGGATGATGTAACTGTACTACATAACGGTAAAGTTGCCCTTTCTCAAGCCATTACAACGATTACAGATCAACAAATTGTTGAAGCAATGACTGGAAAACAACTTACACTCCCTATTAATACAGCACCAAAAATCGGGAGCGAGGAAATATTTAAAGTACAAGAGCTTCAATTACACGAAGATCATTCTCCCCTTTCTCTTACAATACGAAAAGGAGAAACTGTTGTGATATACGGATTAATTGGAAGTGGAAAAACAACACTTGCTGAAACTTTATTTGGTGCTCGTCATACTTATCACGCAGAAATAGATGGTCACAACATAACAATTAAAACACCGCGAGATGCGATTAAAGCGAAAATCGCACTTGTACCAGAAGAAAGAAGAAAACAAGGTGTATTTCTTTCGGAAGATATTATAAGTCACACTAATTTACACCAATCAGGTTGGAGACGAAAACAAACCGAATTAAATAATGCTACTACGGCAATTTCTTCTTTCAGCATTTCACCCAATGACCCAAAAGCCTTTATTCATTCACTTAGCGGTGGAAATCAACAAAAAGTCTCAATTGCAAAATGGAATGGATTCAAACCTAATCTATTTCTTTTGGACGAGCCAACTAAAGGTGTAGACATAGCTGCGAAACAAGACATTTTTCAATTCATTCGCAACATTACAGAAAACGGGAGTTCCGTAATTTATTTCACAGGAGAACAAGATGAAGCACTACATATCGCTGATCGCATTCTTATACTGGCAAACGGAGAATTTGTAGGTGAGTACTTGCCGAATGACCTATCTCCTGAACAGCTTTTACATTTATCTGAAGGGAGCTTTTCCATTGAATCTCGTTCATAAAACTAAAACTAAGAAACTATATTTACCTACTCATCTTTTTTATCAATTTAGTACAGTTGCTATTATTATAGGTGTTACAATTTTTTTCTCTATCGTCAATGATTCTTTTTTAACATACAACAATATTAGTGATATTTTACGCTCTATTTCCATTGTGACATTACTAGCAATCGGCGTTACCTTTACATTAATTGTAGATGGGTTTGATTTATCAGTCGGCTCTACCGCTAGTTTAGCAACAATTGCCGCCGCTTCTTGTCTCGTTTTATATCGACAAGAACTATTAGTCACACTCCTTGTTCCTATTCTGTGTGGACTATTAGTTGGATTATTAAATGCACTACTCGTTATCCGAATTAAACTACCAGATTTACTAGCTACACTAAGTATCATGTATATCGTGAATGGACTACACTTAACATTTTCAAAAGGATCTTCAATATATGAAGGAATGTCGGGTGCCACAGGACATTTTATTCCATCTTTTTTATTTATCGGTCAAGGTTCCATTTTAGGAATTCCAGTCCCTGTCATTATCATGCTTATCGTCGTTTTAATTGCACATCTATTTTTAGAAAAAACAACGTACGGTCGTTTCTTTTATATGACAGGTGGGAATCGAGAAGCTGCTAGACTAGCCGGTATCCCTACTGATCGTTACCGTGTGTATGCTTATATGATTAGCGGTTTACTCGCCTCTGTCGGCGGAATTATTCTATGTAGCCGCGTTGGAACAGGGCAAGTTTCAGCTGGTGCCCCATTATTAATGGATGCAGTTGCAGCTGCCTATATCGGTTATGCAATGTTCGGTGCCAAGAAACCCAATATAGTCGGAACATTCCTCGGCTCGGTATTAATCGGAATTATATTAAATGGCCTCACAATGATGAACGTTCCTTATTATGCACAGGATATTATTAAAGGCAGTATTTTGATTACAGCTTTAGCCTTTTCGTTTATTAAAAAGAAGCGTAAATAAAAAAGGCTGCGGAGAACTTCTTCTCCGCAGCCTAATTATTATTTTTGCAAGAACGCCTGTAAATCTGCAAATTTTCTCTTTGCATCTTCATAGCCTTGCTCATATAAACTTTGCAATTTTGCCTTATCTTTTTCCATACGATCCACTTGAAGAGGCACTTCTGGTCTAATGACAAATAAATTACCCGCTTGCTCTTCTTTTTCAATGTAGTGAAGTGTTTCATTATACACTTCATAACGATTCAGCATCGCGTTAACAAGGTTCGGATATTTTTTATAAGCTTTCGCTGCAACCCAACCAAATTTTGATTTTTTCTTCGCATAGCCATGATTTCTCGTCAAAATAACGACTGATTTTTCAAACCCATCTCCCTGTGCTTTACGAACTGGAATCGGATCTGAAATCCCGCCATCTAACAGTTGCTTACCACGGTAATTTACTGCTGGTGCAATGAAAGGCAATGAACTAGACGCTTGCAATAAATTTAACGCATCATCATTCGTTCCCTCTTTTTCAAAATAAACGGGTTGTCCTGTTTCACAATCTGTTGTTCCTACAAGGAAACGCTCTGGACTATTAAAGTATGTGTCAAAATCAAATGGGACATGTTTTTCTGGAATTTCATGAAAGATGAAATCCATATCAAATAATTGACGCTTTTTCCATAAGTTTTTATACGATAAATATTGCGGATGTGATGCATAATCAATATTTACTGTCTTATTTCTATTCCTTTGTCTGGAAAGATACGACGCTGCATGGCAAGCACCAGCTGATACACCGATTACATATGGAAAATATAAATCTTGTTCCATAAAGTATTCTAATATCCCGCCAGTATATACACCGCGCATACCGCCGCCTTCCAATACTAAACCCGTATTTTCAAGCATGTTACTCTCTCCTCTTTCTCTATATATTGACTTTTTAATTATTCACTATGTTAAGTATCTTTTTCTATTATATATGAGTTCTTTCAGAAACTATATTCAAAAGGCTTGAAATGGAGGGATTTTTTCTTTTCCTAGGAGTAACACCAGAACCACATAAAAAATACCGGCATCCTTCCCATGAAGAATACCGGTACTTCTTATTTATCCCACTATTTGCGGGCAGTAAGACTTCCACCTCAAAATTCAGCTGAAGCGAAGAAGTTAGGTGGGAGTCGGGCTGCTAATCAGTGGGGGATGAACAAAACCCCTACTGATTAAAGTTTCACTTTATCACCCATACAAAACCGCATGAAATACGCCTAACAGTAAGTATTGACCCTCTATATAATCATCATAATATACATTCATCTCGATGTAATACATATCTTCCTCAAGACGAATATTCCAATCTGCGATTACATAGCCCTTTCGTAATAACTTTCCGATCCCAAGTGAAGTTTTGTGAACAACATATTCTTCTGTCTTATATGTAAAGGTAAATATTCTTCAATCACCTCTAGTTGTTACATAGCTCATACCTGACATCACATCACTCTGAGAAACTATGTATATACATATATTTAATTAATGTATTATCACGCATGAATGACCTTAGTATAGTAGCGCTATTTTTGCTTCGCGAACTCCCTCATAATAGAATAACTATCCTTTTATTATTTTTTTCTTGACTTAGAGTTCACTCTAATCATTATAATCAACTCATAGTTCATTCACAATAATATCAATTGGATAAAATTCAGGAGGGATTGGACAAGCTAAAATCAAAAGTGGCTGACATTAACGCAGACCTGGATGTTGTCATTCAAACCTTTGATTTATCTGTTACTACAATTGTACATTAAGGTACAATTCAAATAAAAATCAACGATTTCCTGTACATTAAGAAGTCAGTGATTCTTGTTATTTTTTCCTTATTTTACTTTCTCTTAATAGTCGTAAAGCTTCTCTAATATATTTAGTGCATATAAAAGAGACCGACCATAAAATCAGCAAATTAGCAAATAAAACAGGATGGGAGTCAGTTATTATGGAGCAATCAAATAAAGCGTTTAGCCAGGCATTAGTAAAATCGTTAAGAGGAGAACGAGGACATCTTCCCATCAAGAATGCTTTGTCGGATATAGACGTGGCGCTTGCGGGAAAACGCAGAGAGGAACTACCTTATTCTATTTATCAATTAGTGAAACACATGACCTACTGGCAAGATTTTCTCTTATTATCCGCTCAGGGGAAGAAGCCTACATTACCTGCCCATGTAAAAGAGAGCTGGCCTGAAGAAGAATGGCCTGCCAGTGAGGAAGAGTGGCAACAGAGTATTCAGTATTTTCTTCAAGGGATTGAACAGGCATGTACGATTGCCCAAACTGTTCAATTGGACCAGACATTGGAGGAATGGCCTGGTGAAACCCCTGGCGGTGTTCTACGCAATATTGCATCTCACAACTCCTACCATTTAGGAGAAATTGTGCTGATTCGCAGATTATTTAGTGCTTGGCCACCGCCAACAGGCGGATATCCGTTCTAAACAAGGATAAGGCTCCATCCCATGCCCATCAACTTAAGACATATTTTTATACAAAATATGGTCTTTTCATGTAGTATTTTATTATCGTTTATAGATGTTCTAAAAGTAGGCTATCAAATAAACCCTGACGGATTTGAATTTTTTTACTATGCTACCTAATGAGTAGAAGTAGTATACTCATACACAACACCTTAGAGACTTCCCGAAAGGAGGTCTCTATTTTAAGCTCTTTGATCCGCAACAATATGAATATCAATATACTTCGTTTCTCTCATAATTTCATTTACAATAGAACCTTTTCGTATTTCCTCCCACCGTGTTCTTGCCGATTGCCCAAGTAAAATTTGCGTTACTTGTAGTTTTTTCGCGACTTCAATAATAACATCAGCTGGCTTTCTTCCTTTCGCTTCTTCTAATACAAAACTTGCATCAAATTGATTCGTTAGCGACTTCCACTCTTCAATTGTTTGCTTTTTCCCTGCTGGAAGTGAATCTATGTTTTCCCGTTCTACGTTTAAAACATACAATTCAGCGTTTAACCGATCAGCCATGCGCCAACCTCTCCGTATTAATTTCTCTGCTGTTGAACTGTATTGTACACAAACGAGAATTTTTTCTTTTACGCCAATCGGTTCTATAACTGTTTGACTAATTTTCTCATCCATATCATCTGCAACTTCCCGAAGCGATAATTCCCTTAGTGCTCCTAAATTATTAAGCGTAAAGAAGTTTTGTAAGCTTTGCTCTATTTTTTCTTCCTTATATATCTTTCCATCTATTAATCTCTTCCTTAATACCTCAGGTGTTGCATCAACGAGCTGAATTTCATTTGCTTTTTGCAAAATAAAATCTGGAATACGCTCTCTTACTTTTACATTCGTAATTTGAGCTACAATGTCATGAACACTTTCTAAATGTTGAATATTAAATGCTGATAATACTGATATACCAGCCTCTAGCAATTCTTGAACATCCATATAACGCTTCTTATTTTTAGATCCAGGAATATTACTATGCGCGAGTTCATCCACTACAACTACTTGCGGTGCACGTTTTATAATTCCTTCCACATTAAGCTCATAAAATACCTTTCCTTTATAGTCTATTTCTTTTAACGGAACTTTTTCTAAATCAGCAATTGCTTCTTCCGTCTCAATTCTCCCATGTGTTTCAATTAAACCAATTACAATATCAATACCATCTTTTTTCATCTCTCTTGCATCAAAGAGCATTTTATAACTTTTCCCTACTCCTGGGGCAGCCCCTACGTATAGCTTTAACTTCCCGCGATTTTGCTGACGAATATATTCTAAATACTCTTCTGGCGTTCGCCTTTGAAACGTCGGTTTATAGTCATCCGCATACAAAACACTCACAACCTTTCTTTCGAAACAACGCTACCTCAATCCGTTAGATTGAGGTAGCACTGTTACTATTTCATTAATTTCTGTAATTCTAAATTTAACTTTAAGACGTTCACGCGATCTTCTCCAAACAAACCGAGTGCAGCGCCTTCCGTTTGATCCTTAATCAATTGATCTAGCTTTTCTTTCGGAATATTCGTTAATTTCGAGATGCGATCTACCTGTACGGAAGCCGCCTTCGGACTAATGTCAGGATCAAGCCCTGAACCTGAATTCGTCACTAAATCTATCGGTACTTCTGTAACTGGAACAGTTGGATTTTTTCCCTTCCAGTCTGCAATACTTTTCTCTACTCGTTTCTCTAAATCTGGATTAGACGGTGCATAGTTATTTGAACCAGATGCTTCTGCTTTATATTCTATACTAGAGACACGTCCATGAAAATAACGTGGGTCTGTGAAATTTTGACCGATTAATTTTGAACCAACTACTTCATCTTTATCATTATATATAAGACTTCCATCTGCATTATCCTTCATTACCGCTTGCGCTATACCAGTTACAATCAGTGGGTATACGAGGCCGCACAAGACTAGAAATGTAAAAGTAATACGAATAATTGGTGAAAGTATACTTTGTTTTTTCGCCATCTTTTTTCCCCCTCTTCCTTATATGAACAAGCCGACAATCATATCAATTACTTTAATTCCAATGAACGGAACGATAACTCCGCCAAGCCCGTAAATGAGTAAGTTTCGGCTAAGTAGTGCATTCGAACTCATCGGTTTATATGCGATACCTTTCATAGCTAGCGGAATGAGTAACGGAATAATAACTGCATTAAATATTAATGCTGCTAAGATTGCTGAAAGCGGTGATGTTAATTTCATAATGTTTAATGCTTCCATTTGCGGAATCGCAAGTGTAAACATCGCTGGAATGATCGCGAAATATTTCGCGATGTCATTCGCAATACTAAACGTCGTTAAAGCACCACGAGTCATTAACAATTGCTTACCAATTCCTACAACCTCAATAATTTTTGTCGGGTTCGAATCTAAATCAATCATATTCGCTGCTTCTTTCGCAGCTGTCGTACCACTATTCATCGCTAATCCAACGTCAGCCTGCGCTAATGCCGGAGCATCATTTGTACCATCACCCGTCATCGCTACAAGTTTCCCTTTATCTTGCTCTGCCTTAATAACTGCAATTTTATCTTCTGGTTTACACTCGGCAACGAATTCATCTACCCCTGCTTCTTTTGCAATTGTTGCTGCTGTTAATGGATTATCACCAGTACACATAACTGTTTTAATCCCCATTTGGCGCAATTGTTCAAAGCGCTCACGCATACCAGGTTTTACTGTATCCTTTAAATAAATTAAACCGTAAATACGATTACCTACTGCAACTACAAGTGGTGTCCCACCCTCTTTTGAAATGAAATCTGCTTTTTGATTTACATCTTTCGGAATCGTTCCGCCTTGTGACCTAACCCATTCAATCACGCTACCTACAGCACCTTTTCTCACTTTCGTTCCGTCCTGTAAATCAACACCGCTCATTCTCGTTTCTGCTTTAAACGGAACGAACTCACCTTGTTCTGCAAGTTCTCTATTATATGATATAGATTTCGCTTGCACATATTCGATAACAGATCGACCTTCTGGCGTTTCATCTAAAACAGAACTAATAGCAGCCCATTTTCCTACTTGCTCAATCGTTTCATTCCCTACAGGAAGCAATGTATGTGCCATCCGGTTCCCGAACGTAATCGTACCTGTTTTATCTAAAATAATTGTATTAATATCGCCCGCAGCTTCTACTGCTTTACCTGACATTGCTAACACATTAAACTTTGTCACACGGTCCATCCCGGCAATACCAATCGCTGATAATAAACCACCAATTGTCGTTGGAATTAAACAAACTAACAACGCTACAAGTACAGCTGTATCAATTTGAAACCCTAAATAATTTGTAAAAATCGGCAACGTCACAACAACAATTAAGAAAATAAGCGTTAAACTCGTTAATACTGTATTTAAAGCAATTTCATTCGGCGTTTTTTGACGGGCAGCTCCTTCTACTAAAGAAATCATTTTATCAATAAATGATTCACCAGGGTTACTCGTAATTACAATCGTAATCTCATCACTTACGACCATCGTTCCACCTGTTACGGAACAAAAATCACCACCCGCTTCTTTTATTACAGGAGCTGATTCTCCTGTAATTGCAGATTCATCGACAGACGCTAAACCTTTAATTACTTCACCATCATTTGGAATCATTTCTCCTTGTTTTACAATAACAACGTCACCTTTTCTCAGATCAGTTGCTGAAACTTGAACAATATCTCCATTTTCTTTTACAACATTTGCAAACACATCTTTCTTCGATTGTTTTAAAGAATCGGCTTGCGCTTTACCACGACCTTCAGCTAACGCTTCTGCAAAGTTAGCAAATAAAACTGTAAATAATAGAATGAGAGAAACTGTTATATTAAACCATCCTGGTACACTACTAGAACTACTTGGAAGAAAGGATAAAAGTAACGTAATGATAAATCCAATTTCCACAACGAACATAATCGGATTTTTTATCATGACTTTCGGATTCAATTTTGCAAAGGATTGCTTTATCGCATGCGTCACGATATCACGATCCAACGTTTTCGCTTGTCTAACCTCATCTTCTACAGCATGTATTTGTGATTGATCTACTTGTTTTTCTTTTACTACTACCGGTCTCATCATTTACCCTCCATTACTTCAATGTAAGAAATTCTGCAATTGGACCTAATACTAACATCGGGAAGAATGTTAACGCACCGACAATTACAATCGTTCCGATGAAGATGCCACCAAATAAACTATTATCCGTACGGAATGTTCCGACTGTTTCTGGTACGACCGTTTTCTCCTTCAGTGAAGCAGAAACAGCTAGCATCGTAATTAAGCTGAAATAACGTCCTAAAAACATAACTAAACCAGTCGTAATATTCCAAAATGGTGTATTATCCCCTAAACCTTCAAATCCAGATCCGTTATTCGCAGCTGACGATGTGTATTCATATACAACTTGCGTCAAACCGTGGAAACCTGAATGAGAAATCGCATCCGTTCCTAAGCTTGTTGAAAGAGCTAATGCTGAAAATCCTAAAATAAGCAACGGATGGAATAATATCGTTACCGCAATTAATTTCATTTCCTTACCTTCAATCTTTTTACCTAAAAACTCTGGCGTCCGTCCGACCATTAACCCTGATATAAAGACTGCAATAATTGCATACATGATAATATTGATAAAGCCTGCTCCAACGCCGCCATATACTGTATTCAACATCATATTTACGAGTGGAACTAAACCGCCAATTGGTGTTAACGTATCATGCATCGTATCAACCGCTCCTGTTTCAGCAGCTGTCGTTACTGTCGCATAAAGTGAAGAAAATACGGTTCCAAATCGTACTTCTTTCCCTTCTGTGCTTCCTTGCACATGCTGGATACCCGTTTGGTTCAATACTGGATTCCCATGTAATTCGGATGTCGTAATCGTTATAAATCCTAGTAAAAAGACCATGAACAGTGATACAAAAAGGATACGTCCTTGCTTTTTATTTCCTACCATCCTTCCGTACGTAAATGGTAGTGCTGTTGGTAATAACATCATAAGCATCATTTGCAAAATATTACTAATTTGTCCTGGGTTTTCAAATGGATGCGCTGAGTTTGCTCCGAAGAAACCACCGCCATTATTCCCAAGTTCCTTAATTGCAACGAATGATGCAACTGGTCCACGTAATATACTTTGCTTTGCACCTTCAATCGTATGTGCTGTAACTGCCCCGTCTAACGTTTGTGGTACACCGAGCGCGACAAAGACTAACGCCGCAACAAATGCAATTGGAAGAAAAACTCTCGTTAAAGCTCTCGTAAAATCAACGAAGAAGTTCCCAAGTTCTTTTCCAGCAAGCCCTCTTATAAATGCCATAACAATCGCTAAAGTCGTTGCTGGTGCTGCAAACATTAAAAACGTAATGGCGATTAATTGTGATAAATAAGACAAACCATTTTCACCGCTATAATGCTGTAAATTTGTATCAGCCATAAAACTAATTGCTGTATTAAAAGCGAGCGTAGGCTCCATTCCTTCAATATGCGCTGGATTTAGCGGCAGCACACCCTGTAATCTGAAAATGAAATATACAACAACAATCATAAATCCGTTGAGTAAAACGAGTGATAATGCGTACTGTTTCCACGTTTGATTGTATTCTTTTACACCCGTAATTTTAAAAATAAGTTTTTCAAAAGGCCCGAATACTTTATCTAGCGTTTTGCTACCTTGAAAAGCTTTTTCTAAATAAATCCCCGTTGGCTTTGCTACTAAAATAAACAAGAGCATTGTAATAACGACTGCAACCCAAATCATAATGAATGATTCCCCCTAATTAAAACTTTTCTGGATTTAATAATGCGTACACTAAGTACACCGTAATCGCTGCAACAATAACCGATAAGGCAATCATCATGATTGCTTCCCTTCTTTCACAACTTTATCTGACCAACTTGCCAGGCTTGCCATCGATGCAACTAATACAACAAATATCCCGATCATTACAACATCTAACATAGCTACCCCTCACTTTTGTTAAAATTTGACATTTATTCATCAAAAAAAGAACACTAAGCTCTACTTAGTGTTCGAAGTGAACAACACAAAGTAAACCTCCTCTCTAAACGCTTACGAGGTTAGCTGTCGGATTCGGGCCTAAAGAGTAGCCCTACTTTCAAAATTGAAAGATTCACCCCAAGTGACGATGCACAAAATTGGTTCCCCCGCTCCATTTCTGGAACTCAGCGATTTTAGGTTTTTTTTGGAAATTTCATGAATGATTTATGAGAGTAAATATACTCCTCTAAATTTAACTTGTAAAGGGTTAAATTACTGAAAATAAGAAAATATCCATCTATTTAAACGCTTACATTAGGTGTTGTTAATATTCTTTCATCTGTTTTCTCGTCTTTTCTTTCTTTTTCACAGAAATGATCTTTTAAATACGAAATAAAAAGAGCGAATTACATGAAGTGCATAGCTTGTTGCACTCAGCATTCACTCTTTTTTCATTCACTATTTATTCCCCTCGTAAAAAAGCACGTAAATTTCTCCCGCGAATATAAACTTGTGACAATTCTGCATGTAGCTGCTCATATTCGATAACATCTGTTTTTAAATATAAAGCGTCTTTCGATGGCAATATAATATATGGCCTTGGAAAAATAGGATCAAGCACCACCAATTCTTGAACTCGCTCTACTGATACCGCCCAACGATTCGCTATATCTCCTAATAACAACACCTTCATCTTTATTTCCCCCGCCCTATTCAAAAAATAAAAAAGAAATATTATCACAATTCGTAAACACGACAAATGTAGCCCCCATTGTTTCATAGAGCCTCGCTGGATATCGTTTATTCCTTGTAACAACAGTAATAGGTGCTTGAGAAGAAAAGCGAATGTGTTCTGTGAAGAAACTAACGATTGGAAGCTCATCCCCTAGTAAGATTACCTTCTTAATACACTCACAAATACTAGTAAAATCCTGCTCCTTACTGCAACTATACGTCCAATCAAATCCACAATCCCTAACTTCAGCCGCTATCTCTTCATTTGCTGTAAAAATAATTAACTCATGTTGAAATGCTACTAAATCTCTTAAACTATTTACTTTACTTTCTCCTCCAACACAAATAAGTGTTAGTTCCATGTACCTCATCCTCCTTAGCATAAAAGAAATCAAACATAGATTGATATTCCCCTATACTAATCAGATCGATGAAGTGATGTATCCATCATGGCACCGTCCTCTCTCAAGACGCTTACGAAGTTAGCTGTCGGATTCGGACTTTGAGAGTAGCCCTACTTTCAAATTTGAAAGATTCACCCCTAGTGACGACGCACAAATTGGTTCCTCCGCTCCATACATTTGGACTCAGCGTATTACAAAAAATGTATTCTGGCTGATATATTACTCCTGTATTTTGAAAAAGTAAACAATAAAAAAACTCCTCAAAATGGAGTTTTTTTATTGTTTAGTATTATAAATATTTACATTCAATAGGAATTTTCATTAATCGTATTGTAATAATACTAGATAAAGAAATGATTAAAAATTAAAGGTGAAATGAGGATGGTATATGACCGAGGATAAAAAGAAAAATTTTATTCAAATAATAACTATTCTAGGCAATTCGTCACTAATAATTCTAGCGATATTGGTTACTATTCCTAGTTATACTGAATTCCGCACCACATTAGAAATCATTTTTTTACTTTCTTGTTTGTTATTAATTTATAATAAATACTTAAGTAATAATAAGAAAGCTATGATTCCATACATTATATTTTTAATATTAATATCATCACACCTTGTATATACTTTACTCATCTAAGAAGGCACATTTAAACAAGCTAAACCAATCAAATAATCCCTATTAATATTTATAACCAGTGAGGGTATATCCCCACTGGTTAAATTTTCACTTATGCTTGTACTTTGTTCAATTTATAGGCAAAATGATTCGTCGGTCCATGACCACTTCCAATATTCAATGGCTCTTCAATCGCTATACTAATAAATTGTTTCGCCTCTTGAACTGCCTCTTCAATTGAATACCCTTTAGCAAGTCCTGCTGTAACTGCTGAAGCAAATGTACACCCGCTTCCGTGCGTTTGCTTAGAAGGAATTCGTTCACTTCTAAACTCGATAAACTCCTCTCCATCAAAGAGTAAATCAATTACTTCATTACCTTGATACTCTGCATGGCCGCCCTTCATAAGCACATATTTAGCACCTAATTCGTGCAATACTTTCGCAGCTTTCTTACTATCTTCGATGTTATGAATCTCCATCCCAGTTAGCACTTCTGCTTCTGGAACATTCGGTGTGATAACAGTTGCTACTGGTAATAAATATTCTTTTAATGCTTGTACTGCTTCTTGCTGTAATAATGATGCTCCGCCTTTTGCAATCATAACAGGATCTAGCACAATATTATTCCAGCCAAATTTCTTAATCTGCTCTGCCACAGTTTGAATAATTTCACTACTAAATAACATTCCTAGTTTCACAGCATCTGGTGTTAAATCCGTACCAATTGAATTCAGCTGTTCCGTAATACCTTCTAATGGAACAGGATATACCCCTTGAACGCCAAGCGTGTTTTGAGCAGTAATTGCTGTAATAGCTGTCATTCCGTACACACCAAGCTCTTGGAATGTTTTTAAATCCGCCTGAATTCCAGCACCGCCTCCGCTGTCAGATCCTGCAATTGTTAAAGCTTTATTCACTTCCATCTCACTCATCCTTTTCTATCCAAAATAGCGATGATAAATCGTCTTTGCTTCGCTTATATCTTTCGTTCCATGTACAAGTACACGGCCATCTTTGAAGGCAACTAACCTCTTTTCTTCAACAGAGAAAGATAGTAAATATGGATTTACATTTAACTCATTCACGCGGCCTTCTAGCAGCTGTTTATATTGTTCAAAATTCATTTCCTCTTTATGAGGTGGTCTAATTTGAACTGTATTTCTCCCGCATAAAACTGCTGTTTTTGAAGTGTTTTCTTTATTTAAATACGGGTATAGCGCATTATCACCACACGAAGGACAATTGTGTTTACGAAGTTTTTGTACATTCATACATGAATATTCATTCTTCCATACATCAAACGACACAAGTCCATCGCGAAGCGATTCATAGTCTTCCACTAACAGTTTAAGAGCTTCCGTTACTTGATGAGAAACGACAAGAGATACAGCAGGTGATATAATACCCGCTGTATCACATGTCGCTCCGCCAAGCGGAATCGATTGTAATAAACAAGATAAACATGGCGTTTTATCTGGAAGAATTGTGTAAGAAAGGCCATAACTCCCTACACATGCCCCGTAAACCCATGGAATAGAATATTTTTGCGATATATCATTCACAATGAAACGCGTTTCGAAATTGTCAGTCGCATCGATAATTACATCAACATTTGTAACGAGTTCTTCTAACTCTTCAGCTGTTACATCTTGAACGAGAGCTTCTACTCTTACTTCACTATTAACCTCTTCTAGACGTTTTTTTGCCGCTACAGCCTTCGGAAGATTATTTTCTACATCACTCTCTGCATACAATTGCTGCCTTTGTAAATTACTCCAATCAACATAATCCCGATCAACAACCGTTACTGTGCCAACACCAGCTCTTGCAAACATCTCTGCATTTGCACTACCTAATGCACCTGCACCGATAATGAGCACATGCTTTTCTCTTATCTTTCGTTGCCCTTCTTCTCCAATTGGAGAAAATAATTCTTGGCGAGAATATCGATTATTCAACTACGCTCATTCCTTCTAAAGGACTACTTGCTGTTGCACAACGTTTACGTGCAATACGACCTGCCTCAAACCCTAAACGTCCTGCCTCAATACCTAATTTCATTGCCTGTGCCATTTTAATAGGATCTTGTGCTCCCGACACAGCAGTATTTAATAACACACCATCCGCTCCTAATTCCATCGCAAATGCTGCATCAGCTGGACTACCAATACCAGCATCAACGATAACTGGCACTGTCGCTTGTTCAATAATAAAGCTTAAATTTAACGGATTCACAATACCAAGCCCTGAACCGATTGGGGATGCTCCTGGCATAATTGCATGCACACCTAGTTCTTGTAATTTACGTGCTAATACAACATCATCAGATGTATACGGAAGAACGATAAATCCTTCTTCTAGTAACATTTCTGATGCCTTTAACGTTTCTACTGGATCAGGTAATAATGTTCTATCATCACCAATAACTTCTACTTTTATCATGTCGCAAAGCCCCGAAGCTTTTGCTAGTTTTGCGATACGAACCGCTTCTTCGGCATTTTTTGCTCCAGCTGTATTCGGTAATAACTTATATTTTTTCACATCAAGTTTCTCTAATAAATTAGGCTGCTTTGCATCAAATATATCCATACGACGTACTGCGAACGTTAAAACCTCCGCCTCAGATACATCAATTGCCTTTTGCTGCACATCAAAATCAGGGAATTTGCCTGTTCCTAATAAAAGTCTAGAATGAAATGAAAATGGTCCAATGTTTAACATAATCAACCGCCTCCTACGAAAGTTACAATCTCAATTTGGTCTCCATCAAAAACAGATGTATCTGTATGATCATCTTTTTGTAAAATATCTTTATTACGCTCTACTACAACAATTCTGTTTTC
>Ga0209130_1000731_pt1 | contig 29009 bp, 27 predicted proteins | sample AraplaMF_Cvi_mLB_FD_184264 | JGI IMG/M metagenome (GOLD analysis project Ga0209130, IMG submission 184264) | Arabidopsis root microbial communities from the University of North Carolina, USA - plate scrape MF_Cvi_mLB (SPAdes) (version 2) | ecosystem: Host-associated > Plants > Roots > Endosphere...
TATTTTGTACTTGTTCACGAATTTTTTCAAGGTTATTTTTCATTTCTACAACATATTTTGAAATTGTTAAGTCATTTGCCTTAGAACCAATCGTATTAATTTCTCTATGCATCTCTTGCACGATGAAGTCCATTTTCCTTCCAACAGGCTCTTCAATCTGCAGTGTTTCACGAAATTGATCTAAATGACTTTGTAAACGAACTAACTCCTCGTGAATATCACAACGCTCTGCAAACATTGCGACTTCTGTTAGCAATCTTTGTTCATCTAAATCTTGATTATGTAATTCTTTTAAGCGATTTTCTAATCGTTCACGATACTTTTGTGTAACAATTGGTGCATGTGGAATAATTGCATTTACACAATTGTGAATCTCTTGCAAACGATACGCTATATCTTTATGTAATCGTTCTCCTTCGCCATCTCTCATCATTTTTAACATATGAGCAGCTTGGCGAACAGCCTCATATAAACTGTTTTCAAATTGTTCATTTACATTTTCTATTTCTTCAATTGCCGTTACTTCTGGCATTCCCATTAGTTGCCCGAGTGTAATAGAATCTTGTAATTGAAATTTCCCTTTTATATCTTCCATAATGGATTGGTACTGCTTGAGAAGCTCCCAATTCACACTTAATTTTCTTTCAACAAGCCCTTCACCTGTTATACTAATAGACACTTCAATACGTCCACGGCGAACTTGTCCTGCAATTATTTTACGAATTTTGTCTTCAAACACCATCATTTGCTTCGGAAGTCGAATACTCATTTCTAAAAAGCGATGGTTCACCGACTTCATTTCTACTGTTATTTGAAAAGTATCATTTTCTACTTTCGACCTTCCAAATCCTGTCATACTACAAATCATCTTTATCACATCCAAGCCATGAAATAACTCAATGAAAAAGGTAATAGAGACAAGGCTCTACTACCTTCTGTAAATTATATCATATTTTCATATCATTGACTATTTCAAGTTTAATCCCTTCTTATATAACAGTGGCTTTTTCTTTTGATCCTTTTTTCTTGTTAATAAAGATCCTACTAATAAAAAAGTCGGAATAGATGATAATCCTCCAATTAACAACCAATCTCGTGCTTGTATCGGCATTGTGCTAAAAATCGGCTGTAATGGTGGATAATATATAACTACAAGCATTAACAGTAAAGAAATAATAACCGCCCCTACCAAATATATATTTCCAAACGGGTTACGATGAAATATAGAATGTTCACTACGACAATCAAATACATGAATAAGCTGAGCAAGTACTAATGTTGCGAAGGCTACCGTTTGTGCATACTTTAATTCATTTGGATGCTGGTTAAATGCAATAATAAACGCTACTAATGTCACTGCTCCGATTAGAAAACCACGACTTATAATTTTCCAGGCAAGCCCTCTAGCGAACACCCCTTCTTTCGGATGGCGTGGTGTTCTCTTCATGACATCTCCTTCAGCCTTATCCAAACCTAATGCCATCGCTGGTAAACCGTCAGTAACTAAGTTCACCCATAAAATTTGAATTGGAACCATCGGCAATGGCAGTGCAAGTAACATCGCAAATAACATAACTAAAATTTCACCAACGTTAGATGCTAGCAAATATCGAACAAACTTCCGAATATTTTCATATATGTTTCTACCTTCTTTAATCGCCGATTTAATCGTAGCAAAGTTATCATCTAACAAAACAAGTGAAGAAGCTTCTTTTGCAACATCTGTCCCTGTAATTCCCATCGCAATCCCTATATCAGCTGTTTTAATAGCTGGAGCATCGTTCACTCCATCACCTGTCATAGCTACTATATGCCCCTTATTTTGCAGCGCCTTAACGATTTTCAATTTATGCTCAGGAGACACTCGAGCGAATACATACGTATCTTCTACAATATCTTCTAATGCCTCTACATCCATATTCGCAAGTTCTACACCTTCAACAACGCGCCCACCCGCTGGTAAAACCCCTAACTGTTCCGCAATTGCCATTGCTGTCACTTTATGATCTCCTGTAATCATTACCGTTCTAATACCAGCTTCCTTACACTCCTTCACCGCCTGCGCCACTTCTGGTCTTGGCGGATCTATCATTCCTTGTATTCCAACAAGCATAAAATCCTGCTCTACTTCTCTTTCATGCTCAATTGAATCTGTAGCTTTTAACGGTTTAAATGCCACCGCAATCGTTCGTAAAGCTTGACTTCCTAAACTATGAATCGCTGCCTGCACTTCTTTTCGATACATTTCACTTAAAGGCTGCTGTTTATTCCCCCATAAAATCGTTTGGCTCATTTGCAATAGAACATCTGGCGCTCCTTTTGTAATAACAAATTTTTTCCCTTCACGATCACGAACGATAACGCTCATCATTTTTCTAGTTGAATCAAAAGGAAATTCACGAATCACTTCAAACTTTCCTTTAAGAGCTTCACGTGATATTCCCGCCTTCATTGCAGCAGCTACGAGAGCTCCCTCTGTTGGATCTCCATCTAACACATACGTCTTTTTCTTTTGAATAACATTCGCATTATTACATAAACAGCCAAATGTGAGTAGTTGATACAGTGATTTCGTCTTAGTAGGGTCAATTACTTCTTCACCTTTCATAAACGAACCCGTTGGCCCATAGCCTTGACCTGTTACTTTCCACAATTCTCCGCCTGACCACATATGTGTTACCATCATTTTGTTTTGTGTCATTGTTCCTGTTTTATCTGAGCAAATAACAGAAGCACACCCTAACGTTTCTACAGCTGGCAACTTTCGCACAATTGCTCTCTTTTTAATCATACGCTGTACACCAAGTGATAGCGCAACTGTAACGATAGCTGGTAATCCTTCCGGAATAGCCGCAACTGCGAGCGAAACCCCAGCCAAAAACATGTGATACACTTCATTCCCCTGATATACACCAGCTAATACTACAAGAGCTGTCAAAATAAGAGCGACAATAATTAAAATTTTCCCTAGCTGTTCTAACCTTCTTTGTAATGGTGTTTCCATTTGCTCAGCATTTTGCAACATATTTGCAATTTGGCCCATAGCTGTATTCATTCCTGTCGCTATGACTACCCCTGTTCCAGCACCTCTCGTTATCATCGTCCCCATAAATGCCATGTTTTTTTGATCACCAATTGAAACATCTTGGCCTTGTAATGCTTCTACCTTCTTTTGTACCGGTACTGATTCCCCTGTAAGAGCAGACTCTTCGATATATAAACTCGAAGATTCCACAAGACGAACATCCGCGCCAATACGATCACCACTAGAAAACTTAATAATATCACCTAAGACAAGCGCTTTAGACGGTGCTTTTATCCACTTTCCATTTCTTAGTACCGTAACTTGAGGAGCTGCCAACTCTTTTAAAGCTTCCAACGATTTTTCAGCTTTCCTTTCTTGAAAGAAACCGAGGATACCATTGATAATAACGATTGCAACAATTGCAATTGAATCGATATATTCTCCTAAAAAAGCTGAAATAATTGTTGCACCAAATAAAACAAGTACCATAAAATCTTTAAATTGCGCTAAAAACACCATAAGTGCAGAAGGCCGCTTTGCTTCTTGCAATTCATTTGTACCAAATTTCCTTAATCGCCCCTCTGCTTCTTGCTCTGTAAGACCTACCTCCACATTCGTATTCGTTCTTTCCTCCACTTCATGTGCTCGCATTTCATACCAATTCATCTTGCCATCGACCTCCTGATTCCAGACATACTCTAATGAAAGCTTATTCAGCCTCGTCCAAAAAAATGCTATAATTAACTTTTAGTTAGAAAGGAGTGTTCATTTATGGCATTCGATGGATTATTTACAAGAGCGATTACACATGAAATTGCAAATTCTCTTTACACGGGAAGAATTTCCAAAATATATCAACCTTCAAAATACGAGATTTTATTACATATTCGCGCAAACGGAAAGAATCAAAAACTGATTCTTTCCGCTCATCCGACATATGCACGTTTACACTTAACAAACCAAAATTACGATTCACCTGCACTTCCACCAATGTTTTGTATGCTTCTCCGCAAGCATTTAGAAGGTGGTTTCATTGAAAAGATTGAACAAATTGATTTAGAACGCATTATTCAAATTACAGTCCGCAGCAGAAATGAAATTGGTGATGAATCGCTAAAGGCATTAGTAATTGAAATCATGGGACGACATAGTAACATCATTTTAGTAGACACAAAAACAAACAATATTTTAGATAGCTTAAAACACGTTTCTTTAGCAGTAAACCGACATCGAACTGTATACGCTGGAGCTGAATATATTGCACCACCAGCACAACATAAAATTAACCCGCTTCAGATTGAAACAGATGATGAATTTATTAGACCGCTAGACTTTCTATCTGGAAACATGGATAAACAGCTTGTCGGCACCTTTACGGGAATATCACCGTTATTCGCAAAAGAAGTAGTGAAAAAAGCAAGTATGGTAAATGAAAAAGCATTATCTGAAGCATTTTTCTCCATACAGAAGCCATTACTAACTCATACATATTCACCAACAATGAGTACTGCAAACGGGAAAGAATTCTTTTATCTTTTCCCTCTTACGCACTTGCAAGGAAAAGAAAAAACATTCTCATCAGTAAGCGAATTGTTAGATCGCTTCTTCTTCGGTAAAGCAGAGCGTGATCGTGTAAAACAACAGGCGCATGATTTAGAGCGCTTTATGCAAAACGAAAAAAATAAAAACGAGAAAAAACTCATTAAACTAGAAAAAACATTACAAGATGCCGGGAAAGCAGATAAATACCAACTTTTCGGAGAGCTACTTACAGCCAATATGTATGCTTTGAAAAAAGGTGACAAAGATATTGAAGTCGTTAACTATTACGACGAAAATGGTGGGACTGTAAAAATCACATTAGATCCTTTAAAAACACCATCCGACAATGCACAACGCTATTTCCAAAAATATCAAAAAGCAAAAAATTCAGTTGTTGTTGTAGAAGAACAAATCGAAAAAACAAATGAAGAAATTCTTTATTTTGATAGCTTACTTCAACAAATGGAAGCTGCTTCTTCAAAAGACATCGAAGAAATTCGCGAGGAATTAGCCGAAGAAGGTTATATGCGCAATCGCAAAGCAAAAAATGCTAAGAAGAAACCAACTAAACCGGTATTGGACAAATATTTAGCTAGTGATGGAACAGAAATTTTCGTCGGCAAAAACAATAAACAAAATGATTATTTAACAACGAAATTTGCCCGTCGTGATGAAATTTGGTTACATACGAAAGACATACCTGGCTCTCACGTTGTCATTCGTTCTTTGGAACCGGCTGAAGAAACTGTACTAGAGGCTGCAAAAATCGCCGCTTATTACAGTAAAGCAAAAGAGTCTAGCTCTGTACCCGTTGATTTCACGAAAATACGTCATGTGAAAAAACCGAGTGGTGCAAAACTTGGCTTTGTTACATATGACAATCAGCAAACTGTATATGTAACACCGGATGCTGATACTGTAATGAAATTAAAAGCATAAATATAAAAAAATGCGTCGCTTGCAAGCGACGCATTTTTTATATGGTTTCAATTCCGTTCATATATCCATTCACTAATTCATAACATCTTTCTTCCCTTCAATATTGTCAAAAAAATTGACAGTGTCATTTCACATCTGTATAATTTTTTTGACAGTATGTATATAAAGTGCACCTCCAATCAATATTTTTTCATCCCCCCACTGATTATTGAAGTAATCTTGATTTTATGAACAAACCGCCTCCCACAAATAGCGGGCTAATTTTTTATCTCCCCTAAAACATATGTAGTTCCTACTATCTTTTCTTCAAATATACATTTTGGCACGCTATTTGCTTTATTCAATACTGTGAATAGGGGGAATTAACATGACTTTAAAAATTAATAAAATCCAAAATCAACTACAAAACTATGAAATTGACGGATTACTTATTACAAAAAAAGAAAATCGCCAATATGCAACAAGCTTTACAGGTAGCGCTGGCGTCGTCTTAATCTCTGCAGATCAAGCGGTTTTCATAACTGATTTTCGCTATGTAGATCAAGCGAAATCACAAATAAAAGACGCGGAAATCATTATGCATAAAGGGAATTTGGAAGAAGAAGTTGCAAATCAAGTATCGAGATTAAACATTCAAAAACTCGGAATTGAAGAAAACAACATGACATTGCAACAATATAAAAACTTACAAAAATATGTACATGCGGAAATGATTCAAGTGTGCGAAATCATCGAAAATATTCGTATTATTAAAGACACGCCTGAAATAGAAACAATGAAAATCGCTGCTAATATCGCTGATGAAGCATTTCACCACATCATTACGTTTCTAAAACCGGGAATAAGTGAAAATGATGTTCGAGATGAGTTAGAATTTTTCATGCGAAAAAAAGGAGCTACCTCCTCATCATTTCAAATTATTGTAGCTTCTGGCATTCGTTCTTCACTTCCTCATGGAGTTGCATCAAATAAAATAATCGAACGAGGCGATATCGTTACATTAGACTTCGGTGCACTTTACGACGGATATTGTTCCGATATAACACGCACTGTAGCAATCGGGGAACCATCAGAAGAATTCAAAAAGATATACAATGTTGTACTTGAAGCATTAAAACGTGGAACTGAAGCAATTAAACCTGGAGAAACTGCGAAAAGTATCGATGATATAACAAGAGATTACATTACAGAGCATGGATACGGTCAATATTTCGGCCACTCTACCGGGCATGGTCTTGGTTTAGAAATACATGAACCTCTTCGCCTATCCCAAGAAAGTAAGGCTACTTTAGAAGAAGGTATGGTTGTTACGGTTGAGCCGGGTATTTACATACCGAACTGGGGCGGTTGTAGAATTGAAGATGATATCGTCATTACAAAAGACGGATATGAAGTTATTACAAAGTCAAATAGAGAACTAATTGTTATTCCTTGTTAAAAGCATGGCCTTTTTTAAAAGGAGTTTTTCTCTACACATAGAATTCTTTCTCTGGAGTCATCGTTTAAAGAGGGGGAATTTTAATTGAATTTTGTAATTGATAAAATAGATGGTTTACAAGTTGAATTTTCAAAACTTGTTTCCATGATGAATTACGCTCGTTACACAACGATGCAAGCGATGGAAGGTTTAACAATTGAAGAACTTGATTATTTATATGATGATGAAGCAAATTCAATTGGCATGTTATTGTACCATATGGCCGCTATTGAATTTTACTACCAAATTCATACCTTTGAAGATCGTGAACCGACAGATGCTGAATTAGAACGTTGGTTACCTGCTGTTGAGTTAGGGAATCTTGGACGTGAGAAAATAAAAGGAAACTCCATTGAATTTTACATCAATACATTACAAGAAGTACGTTCCAAAACGATTGAAACTTTTCAATCGTTACCTGACGAATGGCTATTTAAAACGACAGACTTTTGGCATGACAAACCAGCAAATAACTACTTTAAGTGGTTTCACGTATTTGAAGATGAGATCAACCATCGCGGACAAATTCGTTTAATTAAAAAGATGCAAAAAGCTCATTCAGTAAAGTAAGAAAATGCCACCGAATAAGGTGGCATTTTCTTTTATTCATTAACGAATAACTTTTCGTTTACTTTTTTAGCGACTACCGCTACCGAAATTAAAATGCATATTAAATATAGCAATTTTGCAATAAATAACCACCCTTGAAACATTACAATTCCATCTATTATCTCATTTCCTTTCAATAACAAAAACGGAATCGTGCTAATTATAATAACAAACTCGATACTGAAAACAATTTTCTTTTTTCGACTATATGCTTTCCATTCATCCCAGCGATACATAGGAGCAAAAATCAATACTCCTATACATAATATAACTGGTACCCATTCACTTTTAAGAAATTGCCCTGAAATAACTGATAATAGTAAACAAACGAGCACACCATAATACCCTATTTTCTCTCTCATTCGTACTCCCCCATTCTACTTCGCCTTTAATATGTAACTTGCTATGCTTATAACAATTCTTAGAAAAATAACAACTACAAGTACAATATAAAGACCTTTTGCAGAAGACATCCATTCTTGAAAAATAGACATTTTCTCCATTTGTTTCTGCCCTTCTATTAAAATAAACCCTACGAAAAATGAGCAAACAACAGTGATACCTATCATAATTCCGATACTTTTCTTGCTATATTGTTTCATATCATCCCAGTTATATAACAGTACAAAAACAAACCCGAAAACAGGTATGATACTTACCCATTCATTGTTTGTAAATTGACTTAAAATGATTAATAGACTGCAAGATATGATGAATCCCCAAAATCCAATTTTTTTGTGCATAGCCCCTCCTTAAATTCCATTTTTAGGATTAATTGTAATGTAACATCCATTTCTTATTCTTACCATTACAGTACATGAAATTTTTCTACACTCACATACTTTCACTGCTTTCATACAGTAAACTACACAAATGCCTAGGATGTGAATGTTATGGGAGTTGAATTAACGCTGTTGCACGCTCTCTATATTCTTTGTTTACTCACTATTATTACCTTTTTTATTCTCCGGAAAGATACGACGATTATTTGTATCGTTTTTATCTTTTTATTAGCATTAACCGCTAAAAGTTCTATCCCTCTTGCTATTAGCGGTATTTTTCAAAGTTTCATTTACGCCATTACTGAGCTATTACCAACAATATAGATAATCCTCTAACAAAGATCATAACGAACTAGTGAAGCTACAGACCGTACCATGGGTGGGCGACCTATATATATGTCGGTCTGATAGATGAAAAAAACACACCACATTTTTAAAACTTTTTCAGGCACAAGGCGTGTTGCTGAGAACGATTCTAACGAAATTAACTTTTACTTGATAGGGGGGTACCCTATAATTAAACTAACGGGCAGGTTACTTGAAAAAGGAAACATCTCCAGTCTAATTTTATAATCATAAAAAAGGGGTGATTGGTCTTTGAAAAACATTTCGAAAAAACAGGAAATATTACTCGATGAAGAAATTGATGAACAAGAGTTTGTTAGCATAATCAATAGCATTTACAAGCAAGAGTGTTATATCTATGCGATTATTCCTGAATATGAACAAGACCTATTAAATGAACTTTCAAATGACTTTATTGAAGTTAATAAATTCCCGTTACCACGTACTTTTCCAAGGGAAATGGGTTATATGGGTTATTTAAAAGACAGTCAAAAACGATATATCTATGAATTTTATTTACGGTCAACTACAATGGATTATCTGATATTTTCCGAGACCGATGTATCGGAACAATTAAGTAAATTAACCAAAAAGAATTTGGACATTTACAAAATGCTTCAATTAAATAAGGTTCCTCATATAACCATTGGTCCCGATGGTCAATGGTTAAATATAGTTGAGTATTGAGTAATTTCTTTTTCAACTAACGGGGGCTTTACTTTAAGAGGGTGTATCTTGCCATTTGTTAATAATGAATAGACATTTTTGATAAAAGATAATTTTGCGATGGTTTCTAAAAACTTTTGGGAGGTCTTGCTGCGATGACAGAAAATGAAAAGAAATTGATTGAACAGATATATGACAAGGTAGTATCAATGGAAAAGAAGGTCGATAAGTTGGACGGTAGAATGGTTAATTTAGATATTAAATTAACCTCGGTAGAAAGTAAGATGGACGATTTAAAGAATGTACATACTGGATTGCAAGCTACATTCGAACAAGGCTTTGCTGATGTACGTAAAGGATTAAGTGAGATAATCGAAATAAATAAAAACAGAAAATCAGCAAGGGAAATCGTTGAGGGCATCGCTGGGAATGGAAAATAAAAGGCGTTTTTATAAGTTGAGAAAAAACAAATGGAAAAGTTATGTGAAAGTGTTTATTCTTTATTTCATTATATTGATCCTATATGCTGTATTGTTTGAGTCTGGTAAAGAGTATATGGAGGTAAGAATGGATAATGTTCTTTTACCGCAATTATATTTGGCTGTAGGGCGTACGCTGTTGGGATTGTCGGTATGGCTTCTTCCGAATAAGTTAGGTATTAAGATTCCTTTTATTTGTAAAATTATTATATATGTCATTACGATGATACCAGTGTTTATCTTTTTAGATGTGTTGGGTTTGTTGTAGTAGTAGAGGTTGATCCTTCCCCCCTATTCGATTGGAAATAAAAGTAAGGATATGACCTATCTTTACACATATCTCGGCTGAACCCCAAATAAAGACAGAAAAGGAATCCGGTTCTTTATAGAACAGATTCCTAATGTCCGCTAATGCTTGTTGCGTGATTTTGTTCCATCTTTATCAGGTGACTTCGTTATTCAAGGTGCACAGAAATTAACTGCAAACGCTGCTGGTCTTCCTGTTTCCAGCGTTGTTTCTGCCAGTGTTCCCCTCGTCATTGTTATGGGCATTGTGACAACTTCCGTCGCATTTTTCTTCTTACGAAAAGAATTTCATACAGGACTATCCTTACAAGATTCCTCTTCATCAACTGAACCATCTAAAACTACTATTTTATTATCCCCTCACATAAAGAAATGGCTCGCTATATGTATCCCTATCATATATATCTTTGATATCTTTGTATGATTCAATTTAAACTACAAGGAAGCGATGCAACTGCACTTATCGGCGGAACGACTGTTATTATGATTATCATTATTTCTCTCATCGCCTACAAAGGAAATGGATTAAATAAAACGACCGATTATTTAATAGAAGGGCTCCAATTTGGCTTTAAAATTTTCGGACCAGTTATTCCAATTGCTGCACTCTTTTATTTAGGAGATAGCGGATTTGTGAAAATTATTGGAGATTATTTACCGAAAGGTTCACATGGAATCATCAATGACTTAGGAATCGCCTTATCTCAAACTGTTCCTTTAAATCAATATGTATCGGCAGGGACATTAACTATCGTTGGTGTTATTACTAGTTTAGACGGATCTGGCTTTTCCGGTATTTCGCTTGCTGGTTCGATTGCAAACCTTTTCGGAACAGCACTTGGGCATGGAACAGCTACATTAACAGCACTCGGACAAATTGCAGCAATCTGGACCGGGGGAGGAACGTTAATTCCTTGGGCACTTATTCCTGCCGCTGCTATATGTAAAGTAGATCCATTTGAACTCGCACGTCGAAACTTTTTACCAGTTGTTATCGGCTTAATCGTCACCACTATCGTTGCGATGTTTATTTTATAACCGTAAGCAAATATTCTCTTGCTTACGGTTTTTTATTGTAAAATTCATCATCTATTACCGGCTTTCAAAAGGTATTATGTATATGGCAGCGAAGTTATATTAGGAGAGTATTTATTTCAAAACGTTTACGAGAAACAGATTACTTCAATTAGAAAAGGGGACATAACTATGAATGAATTGATTTTCGTCTTATTAATTTGTCCATTGCTTATCTTTATCGTTTCTGTTATTGGAACACGCAAGACGAAAACGTATTACGTAATGCCGGTTGTAACGTTTGCTAGTTTTTTAATAATAGGTGTTATCGCCTTTACTCCAAAATTTTTCTTTTGGGTTGGCATGTACAGCATCTTCTCATTTATCGTTTCTTACATGACGCTCTTGTTTGTGAGAGGGTATGAGGTTGTGGAAAACGCTAAATAGTTGTTAGCAGGGAGATTATAATATGATTTTCTTTGATATTGATGGAACTTTACTTGATTATGATACCGCTGAAAGTAAAGGTATTATAGATTTCTTTCAAACATATAACACCCTTTTTTCAGGTAATGAATTAGAAGCCACAAAAGTCTGGAATGCATTATCAGAAAAATATTTCAACAAGTTTTTATCCAAGGAATTATCTTTTCAAGAACAACAAGAGATGCGAATGTATCATTTATTTAATACATACGGAGTAAACTTATCACCCTGGGAATCTCAGCACAGATTCAATCAATATATAGAACTATATAAGAACAACTGGACCCTGTTTGAAGATGTACTCTATACATTAAAAACCTTGCAGCAAAGAGGCCACTCATTAGGTATCATTAGTAATGGTAACTATGAACAACAAATCGAAAAATTAACAGCTCTAAACATTCTACAATATTTCAAATATATTTTTACTTCTAGTGAAATTGGTATATCAAAACCAGACCCTGAAATTTTTCACAGAGCCGTATTACAATCGAATCTTGAAATGAAAGATTGCTATTATATTGGTGATCGATTAGAGACTGATGCAATTAGTAGTACAGTAGCTGGAATGCAAGGGATATGGTTAAATCGAGATAACTCTCAACGCAAGTGTGATGTTCCTACTATATGTTCTTTACATGAAGTTTTAACGATGATATAAAAAGACGACTGCGTTCCCCCGCGGTCGTCTTTTTTCATGTTACGCTGTGACCCAAGCCTCGTCAGCTGGATTTTTACGCCACTCTTGTAATTTTTTCGTTTCAGCTTGTCCGATCATACCTTTTTCTGCTGCAACTTCAGTTAATGCACTGTAATCACTTAAAGAATATGAAGCTACGTTAGCTGCTTCTAATTTTTCTTTTCCTGACTCTAGCTCGTATGTGAAGATTGATACGATTCCTAATACTTCACAGCCAGCTTCACGAAGTGCTTCTACACATGTAATTGCACTACCGCCAGTTGAAATTAAGTCTTCTACTACTACTACTTTTTGACCTTTTTCAGCTTTTCCTTCGATTTGGTTCCCTTTACCGTGACCTTTTGCTTTACTACGTACGTAGCACATTGGTAAATCCATACGATCGCTTACCCATGCAGCGTGCGCAATACCAGCAGTTGCTGTTCCTGCAATAACTTCTACAGTTGGGAAGTGCTCTTTAATTAACTCTTCTAATCCAGCTGCAATCGCTTGACGTACTTTTGGATAAGATAAAGTTAAACGATTATCACAATAAATTGGTGATTTCATACCAGAAGACCAAGTAAATGGATCATTCGGTTGTAAAAATACTGCTCCAATTTCTAATAAATGCGATGCGATTTCTTTTTTCATACTGTTACACCTTCCCACTGTTGTTTTACTGTTTTATACGCTTCAAGCGGATTTTCTGCTTTTGTAATACTACGTCCAACTACAATGTAGCTTGAACCAAGTTCCCTCGCACGTTTCGGTGTTGCTACGCGCACTTGGTCATTCACATCATCGCTTGCAAGACGAATCCCCGGTGTTACTGTTACAAATTCATTTCCGCATACTTCACGTAATTTCGGAACTTCAAGTGTTGAACAAACAACTCCATCAAGCCCACTTTCTTTCGTTAATTTTGCATAATGAGCAACCGCTTCTTCTAACGTTTTCTCAATGCCAATCTCTTTTTTCATCATAGCTTCCGAAGTGCTTGTTAGTTGTGTAACTGCAATACAAATCGGTCTCTCTTTTCCTTCTTGCTTACCTTCCTCTAACCCCTCAATCGCAGCTTTCATCATACTGCTTCCCCCAGCAGCATGAACATTTACCATATCAACATCTAGACTAGCTAGGCTACGCATAGCGCTTTTTACTGTATTCGGAATATCATGAAGTTTTAAATCTAGGAAGATCTTATGCCCTTTTTCTTTTAAGTACGTAATAATCGCAGGGCCTTCTTTGTAAAATAACTCCATACCAACTTTGACAAATAACTCTTCCCCTTCAAAGTGGTGTAGGAATTGTTCTACATCTTGTTTCCCTGGAAAATCTAGTGCAACAATTAACGACTGTGACATGTTTGCTTCCAGCTCCTTCCTTGACACTCCGAAATGTGATCAAATCCTAATTCATCTAGTAACGCTGGTAACTCTTCAATAATTGTCGGACATACGAACGGATCTATGAAGTTCGCTGTGCCAACTGCAACCGCGCTTGCGCCAGCATAGAAGAATTCAATTACATCTTCCGCTGTTTCAATACCACCCATTCCGATAATCGGAATGTTAACCGCTTGACTTACTTCATGTACCATACGAATTGCTACTGGCTTAATCGCTGGCCCTGATAGTCCGCCTGTACGGTTTGCTAAAATTGGTTTTGCAGTTTTTAAATCTAGACGCATACCAAGCAATGTATTAATCATCGTTAAACCGTCCGCACCTGCATTTTCAATTGCTTTTGCAATCTCCACAATGTTTGCCACGTTCGGTGACAATTTCACATATACCGGTACTTCAGAAACCTCTTTTACTCGCTTCGTTAAATCAGCAGCAATTTCAGGATTCGTACCAAAAGCGATACCACCCGTTTTTACGTTTGGACAAGAAATATTTAATTCTAGCGCATGAACATTAGGTGCCTTTGAAATTTCCTTCGCAACTGCTACATAATCCTCAGCTTGTGAGCCAGCAACATTTGCAATAATTGGAAGATCAAATTGCTCGAGAAAAGGTAATTCAGAATTCATTACCTTTTCTAATCCAGGATTTTGAAGCCCGATTGCATTTAGCATTCCGCCTGGTGTTTCAGCAACACGAGGCGTTGGATTTCCATATCGTGGTTGTTCTGTTGTCGCTTTAATCATAATTGATCCAAGTACACTTAAATCATAGAACTGTGCATACTCACGACCAAATCCGAAGCAACCAGATGCTGGGATGATTGGATTTTTTAATGATAACCCTGGTAATTCAACTTGCAATCTGTTCATAGTACAACCTCCCCGATTGGAAATACTGGTCCGTCGCTACACACCTTCTTGTAAGAATGTCCACTCGGATCTGCTTGCAGATGGCATACACATGCGAAACATGCTCCAATGCCACAGCCCATACGCTCTTCTAATGAAATGTAGGCTTTTCTCTCTTTATAGCGTCCTTCTAATGCACGAAGCATCGCTAAAGGTCCACATGAGTATAGAATGTCAAAGTCAATTCCATAGCTATCAATTACATCTGTTACAAAGCCTTCTGTACCATGCGTACCATCAACTGTTGCAACATACGTATCACCAAGCTCTGCGAATTTCTCTTCATAGAAGACAACATCTTTCGTTTGGAAACCTAAGATGTGAATAACGCGTACTCCCTTTGCTACAAGACGCTGTGACAATTCATATAGTGGTGGTACACCAATTCCCCCTCCAACTAATAGAGCCGTTTGTCCAGCTTCCGCTTCTTCTACAGGAAAACCATGTCCTAGTGGTCCTAATACATCTACAAGTTCGCCTTGTTTTCTTTTTGCTAATGTTTTTGTTCCTTGTCCTTCCGCACGATATAGCATTGTAAATTCGTTCTTCTCTTGATCTACATTACAAATACTAATTGGGCGGCGCAGAAGGGGCGCAATGCCCTCTGCTACCTTAATGTGTACAAACTGCCCTGGTTCGTTCATTTGCTGTACTAAAGTTCCTTGAAGCACTAATTCGTAAATGTTTTTTGCGATTTCTTTTTGGTTAACGACAATCATATTTTGCTTTTGCATCATGCATGTACCACCTCGTGACGCTTCGTTTGCGTAATTTCTTTCATTGAATGAGCTGAGAATGTCATAGATTCTAATACTCGTAAGATTGCTCTCGTTGTATCAAGTGATGTTAAGCAAGCCACACCATTTTCTACTGATTCACGGCGAATGCGGAAACCATCACGCGCTGGTTGTTTTCCTTTTGTTAATGTATTGATTACAAACTGTGCTTTTCCTTGACGGATAATATCTAGTAAGTTGTAGTCTTCAGAATCAATTTTGTTTACAACTTGTACTGGAATGTTTTGCTCTGCTAATGTTTGTGCTGTTCCAGCTGTCGCTAATAAGTTATAACCGATTTCGTGGAAACGTTTTGCAATTTCCATCGCCTCTTCTTTATCTTTATCCGCTACAGTGATGATTACTGATCCGTGCGTTGGGATGTTAATTCCAGAAGCAACTAACCCTTTGTATAAGGCTTTTTCAAGTGTTAAGTCTTTCCCCATTACTTCCCCTGTTGACTTCATTTCAGGTCCTAATGTTGTATCAACTGAGCGTAATTTCGCAAATGAGAATACCGGTGCTTTCACATACACTTCTTTCTCTTCTGGGTGATAGCCAGTTCCATATCCTTGTTCTACAAGGTTTTGCCCTAAAATAACTTTCGTTGCGACATTCGCCATCGGTACGCCTGTAATTTTACTTAAGAATGGTACCGTACGGCTCGCACGTGGGTTTACTTCAATTACATACACTTGATCTTCGAATACTACAAACTGGATATTTAGTAATCCAATAATGTTTAATCCTTTTCCAAGTGCAATTGTATGTTCAATAATTTGTTCTTTCAGTTTTGCAGATAAGCTCTGTGGTGGATATACTCCGATTGAGTCACCAGAGTGAACTCCAGCGCGTTCAATATGTTCCATAATACCTGGAATGAATACATTCTCACCGTCTGAAATTGCATCTACTTCAATTTCTTTACCAACCATGTAACGGTCGATTAATACTGGGTGATCTGCGTGAACTTTAACGGCATTTTTCATGTAGTGCAGCAGTTCTTCTTGACGATATACGATTTCCATTGCACGTCCACCTAGTACGTAAGACGGTCTTACTAATACTGGGTAACCAATCTTGTCAGCGATTGCTACTGCTTGCTCTACAGTCGTTGCTGTTTTACCAACTGGTTGCGGGATACCAAGCTGTGTTAGAGCTGATTCAAACTTATCACGATCTTCTGCACGGTCTAAATCTTCAAGTGATGTTCCTAAGATTTTCACACCGTGTGCTTCTAATTTAGCAGCTAAGTTAATTGCTGTTTGGCCACCGAATTGGACGATAACACCTTCTGGCTTTTCTAAATCAATAATGTGCATTACATCTTCGATTGTTAATGGCTCAAAGTATAATTTGTCAGAAATACTGAAGTCTGTTGAAACTGTTTCTGGGTTGTTATTAACAATGATTGCCTCATATCCAGCTTCTTTTATTGCCCATACAGAGTGAACTGTTGCATAGTCAAACTCAACCCCTTGACCAATACGGATTGGACCAGACCCTAGTACAACTACACTCTTACGATCTGTTAAAATCGATTCATTCTCGTCACCATATGTGCTGTAGTAATATGGTGTTGCAGATTCAAACTCTGCCGCACAAGTATCTACCATTTTATAAACAGGAGTCATTTTGCTTTCTTTACGTATATCGTAAATTTCACGCTCTGTTTTATTCCAAGCATTGGCGATGTAATGGTCGCTGAAGCCCATTTCTTTCGCAGATTGTAATACTTCCATATTTCCTACATTTTCTTTTACTTCGCGTTCCATATTTACGATATTTTCAACTTTTTGTAAGAAGAAGAAGTCCATTTCACACCATGAGTTAATTTCTTCTTTCGTTACACCTTGACGGATTGCTTCTGCTACAACGAACAGACGCTCATCATCAGCTTTTATAATACGTTTTTTCATTGTTTCTTTATCAAGCTCTTTTAAGTGGTCTAACTCTAAGTGATAGATACCAAGCTCTAAAGAACGAACTGCCTTTAATAAGGATTGTTCTAAGTTACGTCCGATTGACATAACTTCACCAGTTGCCTTCATTTGTGTACCAAGCGTTCTGTTCGCTGATTCAAACTTATCAAATGGCCAACGTGGAATTTTTGAAACGACATAGTCTAATGCTGGCTCGAAGCAAGCGTATGTTTTTTGTGTTACTGGATTTATAATTTCATCTAATGTTAAACCGACTGCAATTTTCGCCGCTAACTTCGCAATTGGATATCCAGTTGCTTTAGATGCTAGTGCAGATGAACGACTTACACGTGGGTTTACCTCGATTACATAGTATTGGAAGCTATGTGGATCAAGTGCAAGCTGAACGTTACATCCACCTTCAATTCCTAATGCGCGAATAATTCGTAATGAAGTGTTTCGTAACATTTGATACTCACGGTCACTTAATGTTTGGCTTGGCGCTATAACGATTGAATCACCTGTGTGTACCCCTACTGGGTCAATATTTTCCATGTTACATACTACAATCGCGTTATCATTTGAATCACGCATTACTTCATATTCAATTTCCTTACAACCAGCAATACTCTTTTCTAATAAACATTGTGTTACTGGACTATGTTTTAATCCACCTGATACGATTTCAATTAGTTCTTCTTCATTACTACAGATTCCGCCGCCTGTTCCCCCCATTGTAAATGCTGGGCGAACAATAACTGGATAACCAATTTCTTTTACAAATTCATGTGCTTCTTCCAGCGTATGAATAATCGTACTAGATGGAATTGGTTCATTTAATTCCTGCATTAATGTACGGAATAAATCACGATCCTCCGCTTGCTCGATTGCTGATAATTTTGTTCCTAAAATTTCAACTCCGCACTCTTCAAGTATGCCTGATTTCGCAAGTTCAACAGCCATATTCAATCCTGTTTGACCACCTAATGTTGGTAAGATTGCATCTGGACGTTCTTTACGAATAATACGGCTTACGAATTCTAATGTTAATGGCTCAATGTATACTTTATCTGCTGTTGCAGTATCTGTCATAATTGTTGCTGGGTTCGAGTTAACAAGGATTACTTTGTAACCTTCTTCTCTAAGAGATTGACAAGCTTGTGTACCAGAGTAATCAAACTCTGCTGCTTGCCCAATTACAATTGGTCCTGATCCGATTACTAAAATTGTGTTAATGTCTAGGCGTTTTGGCATAACTCTTCCCCTTCTTTCTTGAAGTTTTCAATCATTGCTAAGAAATCTTCGAATAAATCATTTGCATCTTCTGGTCCTGCTGAAGCTTCTGGATGGTATTGTACTGTAAATGCCGGGAACTTCGTATGACGAAGACCTTCTACTGTTCCATCATTTAAAGCAACATGTGTAATTTCAAGTTCTGTATTTTTAACTGATTCTTCTTCTACTGCATAACCATGGTTTTGAGATGTAATTGCTACTTTTCCAGTTGCAAGATTTTTCACTGGATGATTTAAACCACGGTGACCGAATTTCAACTTACTTGTATTTGCACCAGATGCTAGAGCGAACAATTGATGTCCTAAGCAAATTCCGAATAAAGGAACTTTACCGATAATATCTTTTAACATTTCAATTGCTTCTGGTACATCTTTTGGATCTCCAGGTCCATTACTTAACATAATTCCATCTGGGCTAAGGCGTAAAATCTCTTCTGCTGTTGTATTGTAAGGTACTACAATTACATCACAGTCACGCTTATTTAATTCTCGTAAAATACCATGTTTCATTCCGAAGTCTACAAGTACAACACGATGACCACGACCTGGACTTGGATATGGATCTTTTGTTGATACACGTTTTACATGATCTGTAAAGACAGTTGCTTTCAATTGGCTAACGATGTCCTCTACATCCACATCCATATTGCAAAGACGTCCGCGTAATGTACCGTATTGACGAATTTTTCTCGTTAATTTTCTCGTATCAATTCCTGCTAATCCTGGGATGTTTCTTCCTTTTAAGTAATCATTTAACGAAATTTCATTACGGAAGTTTGATGGGTGATCACAAATTTCGTTTACGATTAAACCATTTACAGATGGGTGAATTGATTCAAAATCGTCACGGTTAATGCCGTAGTTTCCGATTAATGGGTACGTAAATGTTACAATTTGACCGCAATATGATGGATCAGATAATGTTTCTTGATATCCAGTCATTCCTGTTGTAAATACAACCTCACCTGACTTTTCGATTTCTCCTCCGAAACCTTTTCCAATTAATACTGTTCCATCTTCTAAGATAAGTTGTCTTTTCATACTAATGCACTCTCCTTTTGCCATGCGATCTTACCACCAACGATTGTCATTACCGGCCATCCTTGGCATTTCCAACCTGCGAATGGTGTATTTTTTCCTTTTGATAAGAATGTTGTTGGATCAATTTCTTCTTCTTGTTCTAAATCAATGATTGTAATGTCAGCTGCTCTACCTTCTTTCAGGCGACCTGCTTCTAAACCGAATGTATCAGCTGGCTTTTCTGTTAAGTATTGAATTAACTGCTCAAGTGTGATAATTCCTTTTTTCACAAGGTTTGTGTATAGAAGCGGGAATGCTGTTTCAAAACCAGTAATTCCGAATGGTGCTCTTTCAATTCCTTGTGCTTTCTCTTCCGCTGTATGCGGGGCATGATCAGTTGCGATCATATCGATCGTTCCATCTAATAGCCCTTCAACTAACGCTGCGTGGTCTTCTTTTCCACGAAGCGGTGGGTTCATTTTAAAGTTAGGATCAGCTGACGGGATATCATCTTCACATAACACTAAGTGATGCGGTGTTACTTCTGCTGTTACTTTAATTCCAGCGCGTTTCGCATCACGGATTACACGTACAGATCCTTTTGTACTTACGTGACATACGTGATAGTGACAATCTGCCGCTTCAGCAAGCAGTATATCCCTTGCAATATGTACAGATTCACATACTGATGGGATACCGTTTAGTCCGTGTTTCTCAGAAAACTTCCCTTCATGTACACAACCTTTATTAATAAGTGTATTCTCTTCACAGTGTGCAACTACTGCCATATTCAATTTCGCTGCACGCTTCATAGCAGCTAACATCATGCTCGCATCTTGTACGCCTACACCATCATCAGTGAAAGCAAATGCTCCAAGTTCTTTTAATGTTTCGAAATCTGTCATTTCAGAACCTGCTTGGCGTACTGTAATTGCTCCGTATGGTAGTACGTTGACATGTGCTTTTTCTTTAATACGTTTTTGCAGGTCTTCCATATGTTCTCTGCAATCTGGTACTGGACGTGTATTTGGCATTGCACAAATTGTAGTGAATCCACCTTTTGCTGCTGCTAATGTTCCCGTTTCAATTGTTTCTTTATGTTCACCACCTGGTTCACGAAGATGAACGTGTACATCTACTAATCCAGGTGCGATTAACTTTCCATTTACGTCGATTACTTCAGCATTATCTGCCGTAATATTTTCTGCTACTTTCGCAATTTTACCGTCTTGTACGAGAAGATCTGTTGCTACGATGTTTCCTTCTTCATTCATATAACGACCATTTTTAAACAAATAATTCATGTTTCATTCCTCCTAATACATTTGGTAAGGCGCGTTTTAGTACAGCCATTCTTACGTAAACTCCATTTTCCATTTGTTTGAATATGCGCGAACGCTCACACTCAACAAGTTCACTTGCAATTTCAACATCACGGTTAAAAGGAGCTGGATGCATAATAATGCTTCCTTCTTTCATACGTTTTTCTCTTTCAACTGTTAATCCATGTTGCTTGTGATACTCTTTCATGATGTCTGTTTCATAATGATCATGACGCTCATGTTGTACACGTAGTAACATCATCACATCCACTTCTGGAACAAGTTCATCTAATGCTTTGTATGTTCCAAATGTGTTATTTTCATCTTTCCATTCTTCTGGACTTGCAAAGTAAATTGTCGCGCCCATTTTTGTTAAAGCCTCTGCATTAGAACGTGCTACTCGGCTATGACGAACATCTCCTACTATTGCAATCTTTAAACCTTCAAATCTTCCAAACTCTTGTTTAATTGTTAGAAGGTCCAGCAGACATTGCGTTGGATGATTTCCGCATCCATCACCTGCGTTTAAGATCGGGATGTTTACCTGATCTTTTAATTCATCGAAATAACGATCTTGCTCATGGCGGATGACTACCGCTTTTGTTCCGATTGATTCTAGTGTTTTTATCGTATCGTATAAAGTTTCTCCTTTTTGTACGCTAGATGAATCTGCTGAAAAGTTTAATACGTCAAGACCTAATCTCTTCTCAGCTACTTCGAAGCTAAATCTCGTTCTCGTACTATTCTCAAAGAACAAGTTTGCAACAAATGTTTGCTCTGTCGTTTTTCTCTCTTTTCCATTCGCAAAATCTTCTGCGTCTTTTAGGATTTCTGAAATTTCTAGTTCCGATAATTCACTCATCGTTAACAAATGGCTCATCGTCATCCCTCATCTTTCTGATTTTATGTTATCACTTTTGTATTTATATAACAATATCTGCATAAAAATACCCTAGTCGTGTGAGACTAGGGTGCAAGGAAGAAGCCCCCCTTCTCTGTCTCACAGGACTGAATTAAAAGGTTGTTTTTATGAAGCAATCTGCTTAGATTGTTTTACTTGTTTTGTTTCTGGTAGTAGTAGATTTAACAGTACACCTATAATTGCTGCTAGTGCCATTCCTTCTACTTGGAATGATTCACCTACGTGTAGTACCGCCCCACCAATACCGATTACTAGTATAACTGATGCAATCATTAAGTTTCGTTTGTCGCTTAAGTCTGTTTTATCATCTACCATCATGCGCAAACCGCTTGATGCGATTACACCGAATAGTAAGATTGATACACCACCCATAACCGGTGTTGGAATCGAATGAATCAGTGCTGAAATCTTCCCGATAAATCCAAACATGATTGCGAACACTGCTGAACCGATGAATAAGTATACACTGTATGCTCTCGTAATTGCTAGCACACCTATGTTTTCACCGTACGTTGTATTCGGTGGTCCACCTATTAGTGATGCGATCAATGTTGCTATCCCATCACCGAATATTGAACGGTGTAAGCCTGGTTTTTCAATCAAATCTCTTTTAATAACATTTCCTAGTACAATTTGATGTCCGATATGTTCTGAAATTGTTACTAGTGCAACTGGTACCATTAAAAGTACAATCTTCCACGAGAACTCCGGAGTGTATGTTACAAACGGTACTGTGAAATCTGGTACAACAAACCATTTTGCCTCAGCTACCGGCTTTAAGTCTACTAGCCCTTGGAAGTAAGCGAAGATATATCCGCCGATGATGCCAAGCAGTACTGGTATGATGCTGAAAAATCCTCTTCCGAATATAGAGCAGATAATTGTAATTGCTAATGTTACTAATGCTACTGAAAAGTGTGTAAAGCTATACTTGCCATCTGCACCGTTCATCGCCATATTAACTGCTGTATGTGCTAAAGCTAGACCGATTACCATTACTACCGGACCAACTACGATCGGCGGAAGTAATTTCATAATCCACTCTGATCCAGATTTCTTAATTCCGATTGAGATTAAGATGTATACAAGTCCTGCTAGCATTCCACCAAGCATTGCTGCTCCAGGTCCACCTGCTGTTTTTGCTGTAATAATTGGTGCAATAAAGGCGAATGATGATCCTAAATATGCTGGTACTTGACCTTTCGTTATAAGAAGAAACGCTAGCGTTCCTAATCCACTTGATATTAAAGCTACTGATGGATTCAGTCCTGTTAAAAACGGAACAAGCACTGTTGATCCAAACATCGCGAACAAATGTTGTATACTTAATAATAACCATTTTCCCGGTTTCGGTACTTCATGAATGTCTAACACTGGCTTTTGTTCCATTGTTACATCCTCCTTCAGTTATAATCTTTGCAATAAAAAAACTCTTTGTGCCTGTGCACAAAGAGTCCTATACTTTCGTATGCCAAATTTGACATATGAAAGCCAAGACCCTTTGGCAGCCTCACAGGACTACATTTAAAAGGGCTTTACTTATCGTATATGCTTACTCGATCTTGTTGATCTGTCTCTTGCAAATCAACTTCGATACGCTCTTCACTAGATGTTGGAATGTTCTTTCCTACATAATCAGCGCGAATTGGTAATTCACGATGACCTCTATCAACAAGAACAGCCAATTGGATTTGTGATGGTCTACCTAAATCCATAAGAGCATCCATTGCTGCTCGAACTGTTCTTCCTGTATATAACACATCATCCACAAGGATAACTTTTTTCTTCGTAATATCTACAGGGATATCAGAACCTTTTACAAGTGGTTCTTCATTTTTCGATTGTAGTGTTAGATCATCACGGTATAACGTAATATCTAACTCTCCAACTTCCATTTCTTTTCCTTCAATTTGACCAATTCGTTCTGCCAAACGTTGTGCAATAAAAATTCCACGAGTTTTAATTCCGACAAGAACACAATTATCGACACCTTTATTTCGTTCCACGATTTCATGACTAATTCGTGTTAAAGCGCGGCGAATCATTTGGTCATCTAAAACGACAGCTTTCTCTTGCATGCTCTACACCTCCAAGCTTTTTTCTTGCGTGAGAGTAATGGTATAAAAAAAGTCCTCTCAACGTGTGCGAGAGGACTTTTGAAAAAAGGGTACAACATACCCTAAGTATTTCAAACCGTTACCTTCTCAACCTCACGGGGCTGTGTTAAAGGATCATTATTTAACTGTTGTCAGTATCTCAGTTTTCTTACGATTTGTCAATACTATTTCCGTAAAATATTTAGTGCTTCTTCAAACACTTCTGGAATCGGTGCTTCAAACTCAATATATTCACCAGTACGAGGGTGATCGAAACCTAAAATTCCTGCATGAAGTGCTTGCCCATTCAGATCTAATGTTTTCTTCGGACCATACTTTGGATCCCCTGCAAGTGGATAACCAATATATTTCATATGAACACGAATTTGGTGCGTACGTCCCGTTTCTAAGCGACATTCTACAAGTGTAAAGTCTTTAAAGCGTTCTAACACTTGGAAGTGCGTAACAGCATTCTTACCATTTTCATCAACTGTCATACTTTGACGCTCTTTCTTATCACGACCAATTGGCGCATCAATTGTTCCTTTATCATGTGGAATTACACCGTGTACAATCGCTTTGTAGCGTCTTGTTACTGTTTTTGCTACAAGTTGATTTACAAGTGATTCGTGCGCCATATCATTTTTAGCAACCATTAATAGTCCAGATGTATCTTTATCAATACGATGCACGATACCAGGACGCATTACACCGTTAATACCTGATAGGTCTGTACAATGATGCATAAGTCCGTTTACAAGCGTACCGCTTGTGTGTCCTGGTGCCGGATGCACAACCATACCACGTGGCTTATTTACAACGAGTACATCTGCATCTTCATAATAAATTTCTAAATTCATATCTTCCGGTTGAATATCTAACTCTTCTGGGTCAGGAATTGTTACTGTAATTTCATCATTTCCTTTTACTTTATAATTCCCTTTAACTGATTTCCCATTTACTGTCACAACGGCATCTTTAATCCATTGCTGTACTTGTGAACGTGACCATTCACTGTTTATTTCTGCAACGAATTTATCAATTCGCTCGCTTTTTTGTTCTTCTGCAACTGTTACTTGTACTACTTCACTCATTCAATTACTCCTTCGTTTTCTTTCCTTCTAATACTGTTTGAATAATAATTAATACAACACCAATACACAATGCTGAGTCAGCTATATTGAATACTGGATAGTTGTACGAGAAAATATACACGTGAATGAAATCCACTACTTCTTGTCTAAATACACGATCAATAAAATTGCCAATTGCTCCGCCTAAAATTAGACCTAATGAAATACCTAGAAGTTTGTCCGTTTTTGCATATTTTTTCATATAAAATACGATAAATGCTACGAAAACGACTGTAATAATGTAGAAGAACCACATTTTATTTTCTAAAATACCCCAGGCAGCTCCTCTATTTCGATGTGATGTTATGTATAATACATTATCGATAATCGGAATGCTCGTACCCAATTCCATGTTCTTTACAATTAGCCACTTCGATATTTGATCGATGGCAATGACAAATAACGCTATTACATAATATATCATTTTCATTTCCCCCACAAAGACAGTGTACCTCAAAATTTTAGCATAGCTGCTACCTTTTCACAATGAACCTTTATAGAAGAATAAAATAAATTAAAAAAAGGTAACATAATATCGTTGTGCGTATTCATACATTTACCTTTTCATAGAAAAATTCATGAATCGTACGAGCAGTCGGCATTGTTTTCATTTGTTTTGTAGGAATCGCTCTCCCAGTTTCTTCACAAATACCGTACATATCTATTTCCATTTTAAACAATGCACGTTCTACATCTTTTAAATCTTCTTTTATATCATGTAATAGCAATTTTTTCTTTATCTCTTCCTTTATTTCATATCCAAGCTCCCCGCTAAACTCTGTATCATATTTGTGCATGACTTCTTTAGCTAGTCTCTCTTGCAACTCTTTTCTCATCAATTGCAATTCTTCTTTTATTTCCATATATATTTCATTCACGTGTACATTCCTCCCAGCTGCAATGTACGATTAGTGTGTCCGAAATTCTCACGCTTACCTCACACACATTTTTCCTTCATAGGAAAGAGAGTGGAAATTATTTCAATATATCATCAACGAAAAAAACAAAAAAACTGACTGCACTTACTCGCAGTCAGTTTTTTATTATTTTACATAGTTTTCTTTAACAACTGTTGCACAACGCTCACACAATGTTTCATGTTCTGCATCTTTACCAATTGTCTCTGAAACAACCCAACAACGTTCACACGTCTCACCTGTCGCCTGTGCTACAACTACAGCTGTATGCTCATACTTTGGTGCTTCTGTTGGCGCTTCCTCAATTGTACCACCAAGTTTATACTCAGAGACGATGAATAATTGCTTTAAGTCTTCGCTAATAGACTCTAACATAGCCTTCATTTCTGCAGTTGGATATAGCGTAATGCTCGCATTTAATGACTTACCAATTACTTTCTCATTACGAGCTACTTCTAAAGCTTTTAATACGTCATCACGTAATGTCATAAATGCATCCCATTTTGCTCTTAACGCTTCTGAACCCTCTACTTCTGCAGCTTCTGGCATATTAGTTAACTGTACGCTTTCTTCTTCTGCACCAGGAACATATGGCCATACTTCATCAGCTGTATGAGGTAAGATTGGCGTTACAAGTTTCGTTAATGCAACAAGAACATCATATAATACAGTTTGAATTGCACGACGATCCGCGTGATCTGCACCTTCAATGTATAAAATGTCTTTTGCAAAGTCTAAGTAGAATGAACTTAGATCAATTGTACAGAAGTTGTGAATCGCATGATATACAGCAGCAAAGTCATATGTTTCATATGCATCTTTTACTTTTGTAATTAAATCATTTAACTTCACTAACATGTAACGATCTACTTCACGAAGTTCAGCTACCGCTACTGTATTTTCACTTGGATTAAAGTCATCTAAGTTTCCTAATAAGAAACGGAATGTGTTACGGATTTTACGATACACTTCTGCTACTTGTTTTAAAATATCATCTGAGATACGTACATCAGATTGATAGTCAACAGAAGATACCCATAAGCGTAAAATGTCTCCGCCTAATTGATCCATAATTTTCTTCGGTACGACGATGTTTCCAATCGACTTACTCATTTTACGTCCTTCACCATCTAGTACGAAACCATGGCTTAGTACGCCTTTATATGGAGCTTTACCAGTTACAGCAACTGCTGTTGATAATGAAGAGTTAAACCAACCACGATACTGGTCAGATCCTTCTAAATATAAATCGGCTGGACGTTGTAAGTCTTCGCGCTCTTCTAATACCGCTTGGTGAGAAGAACCTGAATCGAACCATACATCCATGATGTCTGTTTCTTTACGGAATTCACCATTTGGGCTACCTGGATGTGTAAATCCTTCTGGTAATAAATCTTTCGCTTCACGCTCGAACCATACGTTAGAACCGTGTTCACGGAATAAATCTGCTACATGGTTAATTGTTTCATCCGTAATAATTGGGTCACCATTCTCTGCATAGAATACAGGAATTGGCACACCCCATGCACGCTGACGAGAAATACACCAGTCACCACGGTCACGAACCATATTATGAAGACGAGTTTCTCCCCATGCTGGTACCCATTTTGTTTCCGCAACAGCTTCTAATAACTCTTTACGGAATGCTTCAATAGATGCAAACCACTGTGCCGTCGCACGGAAAATAATTGGTTTTTTCGTTCTCCAATCATGTGGGTATGAATGCGTAATGAATGTTAGTTTCAGTAACGCGCCTACTTCTTCTAATTTTTCTGTAATTGGCTTGTTAGCTTTATCATAGAATAAGCCTTCAAATCCAGGTGCTTCATTTGTTAATACACCTTTATCATCAACTGGGCAAAGTACTTCTAATCCATACTTTTTACCAACAACGAAGTCATCTTCCCCGTGTCCTGGTGCTGTATGAACACAACCTGTACCTGCATCTGTTGTTACGTGATCTCCTAGCATAACTAATGAATCACGATCGTAGAATGGGTGTTTTGCAACTGTATACTCAAGTTCGCTACCTTTTACCGTTTTCACAACTTCAGCATTTTCCCACTCTAACGTTTTCGCAACTGTCTCAAATAATTCAGAAGCGATAATATATTTCTCGTCATTTTCTTTTACAATGCTATATTCAAGCTCTGGATGAACAGAAATACCTAAGTTTGCAGGTAATGTCCAAGGAGTTGTTGTCCAAATGATAAATTTCTCATCACCTTCTAATACGTTCTTTCCGTCTTTTACAGGGAACGCTACATAAATAGATGCTGATTTTTTATCTTGGTATTCAATTTCAGCTTCTGCTAAAGCAGACTCACTTGTTGGAGACCAGTAAACTGGTTTTTGCCCTTTATAGATGTAACCTTTTTTCGCCATATCACCAAACACTTTAATTTGTTGTGCTTCATAAGCTGGCTCTAAAGTAATATATGGATTATCCCAATCTGCACGTACACCTAGACGCTTAAATTGTTCACGTTGACGTTCTACTTGTTCATATGCATACTCTGCACATAACTTACGGAACTCAGCAACTGTCATTTCTTTACGTTTTACACCTTTATTCGTTAATGCTTGTTCGATTGGTAAACCGTGCGTATCCCAACCCGGAACATATGGTGCACTGAAACCAGTCATTGACTTATAGCGAACAATAAAGTCTTTTAACACTTTATTTAATGCATGTCCCATATGAATGTCACCATTCGCATATGGAGGTCCATCATGCAATACAAATAAAGGACGGCCTTTTGTATGTTCTTGTACTTTTTCATAAATATTCATTTCAGCCCATTTTTCTTGCATTGCAGGCTCACGTTTTGGTAAATTCCCACGCATTGGGAACTCTGTTTTTGGCATTAGTAATGTATTTTTGTACTCCATGCTCAATTCCTCCTTACATGTATAAAAGAAAGACCTAAAAAACGG
>Ga0209130_1000733_pt1 | contig 29001 bp, 17 predicted proteins | sample AraplaMF_Cvi_mLB_FD_184264 | JGI IMG/M metagenome (GOLD analysis project Ga0209130, IMG submission 184264) | Arabidopsis root microbial communities from the University of North Carolina, USA - plate scrape MF_Cvi_mLB (SPAdes) (version 2) | ecosystem: Host-associated > Plants > Roots > Endosphere...
GGAAGGTGCGCGCGTCTTCGATAATGGCGTTGGCGTCGCCGCTCAGCACCCGGTGATAAAAGCGCTGCGCCTCGTTGGTGTTCGGCGACTCGGCGAACATGATGCTGATCGGCTCCAGGCTCTTGATGTAGCGGCCGCCAACCACGATGCAAAGCGTCAGTGGAGTGGAGAGCAGCAAGCCCAATGGCCCCCATATGGCGCCCCAGAACAGTGCCGAAACAATCACAGCAAGCGGAGACATGCCAACGCTATGGCCATAGACGCGCGGCTCAATAACGTTCGCAACAAACACTTCCAGCACCACGAACAAAACGATGGCATAGACGGCGAGCGACCAGCCCGGCTCCACCGCTGCGGCGAACAATGCAATCGCGGCCCCGGCGATCAAGGCGCCAATGTAGGGCACAAAACGAAGCGCGGCGCACAGCGCGCCCCACAGCGCCGCATGAGGAATGTTGATCGCCCAAAGCGCGATCGAGATCACCACGCCAAACGTCAGGTTCAGGAGCAACTGTGTAAAGAAGAACCTCGACACGCCTTCCGCTGCGTCCTCCAGGCCTTTGATGGTACGGCTGACCTCACGCTGGCCTACCAGCCGCAACACGCGGTCACGCAAGTTTTCGCGATCCAGCAGGATAAAAATCATCAGTACCAGCACCAGGAACGCTTCACCCAGCGGGCCCGAGACCACGCCAATGGCCTTCGCAATGGAGTCGCTGGTGCTGGCGTGTTCGCGGATTTCCACCGGCACCGGGCGCGGACCCGTTTCCAGTGCCGACGCCGAGGGCGATTCTTCCAATAGCTGCGGCGCCAGACGTGCTAACGGATGCTGGGCCAGTTCTTCCAGCGATTTGGATTTCGAACGGATTTCGGCGGTGTATTGCGGCAGGTCGGACGTCAGGGCCATGACATTGGCGCCCAGCAGGGCAAACGTGCCGGCAAAGACCACAATCACCAACGCCAGCGCGCTGAACGTCGCATTGACGCGGGACAGTCCCAGGCTGCCCATGGTGCGGATCAATGGCGCCAGGGCCAGGCTGAGCACCAGCGCCGTTACGACAGGTTGCAACACCTCTCGGCCAAAATAAAGGAGGCCAAGGACACAAGCCGCCGTGACGGCGAAATTCACTTTCATAGGGTTCACGTTTCCAGAGACAGCAGCAATATTACTTGATCTTCACTTTTTCTTAGGAGAAGTGTAATGCACCCTTGACTTCCGTGTTTATTTGGACAATATTGCCCATTAGCAATTGGAAAGGATTCCACTTACGGAGGCTACATGTTCAAAAAACACAGGATTTCCCAAGGGTTGCCGCTCGCCCTGGCGGCCTTGCTGGCCGCTTGCGGAGGCGGTAATGAAAGCGGAAGCACCACGCCAGAAACAATACTCAAGGCGGACAGCACCGTCCAAACGACCGAAACCGCTTTGACGCCGGCGGCCGCCATCGCTTCCGCGATCGAGCGCGGCGACCTGTCGGCGGCCGCGGCCATCGATCACAACGACGGCACCCGCTGGAGCAGCGGCTTTACCGACGACCAGTACCTGACTCTTGATTTCGGCAAATCGGTAGCGGTCAACCGCGTCAAGATCGCGTGGGAGAATGCCCACGCCAACGAATACCTTCTGCAGGTGTCGGACGACAACGCAACGTGGACCACCATCAAGTCCGTGTCAAACAGCCAGGGCGGCACCGAGGACTGGCCGGGACTTTCCGGCCAGGGCCGTTACCTGCGCATGAAAGGCATCAAGCGTTCATCTCAATATGGCTACTCGATCTTAGAGATCCAGGCATTTTCCGGCACTCCGGCCTCCCCCACCCCAACGCCCCAGCCGGATCCGCAGCCAGGCGACCCCGCAGCGCCAGGCGTTGTGCTCAAGCCGGTAGCTGCAACGTCTTCGGCGGTGGAGAACGCAGGACTGTCGGCTGCCGCCGCCATCGACGGCCAGGCCAACACCCGCTGGGCCAGCGCGCGCGAAGATGGCGCATGGATCCAGTTCGACTTCGGCGCCCGCACTGCCGTCGGGTACATGAAACTCGCCTGGGAAAACGCCTATGGCAAGCAATACTCCCTGCTTGTCTCCGATGACGGCAACAACTGGTCGCAACTACGGCTGGTCACCAACGGCCAGGGCGGCACGGAAGAATTCTTCAACCTCGGCGTCAATGCCCGTTATATCCGCATGCAGGGCATTGCCCGGGCGACGCAGTATGGCTACTCGCTTTTTGAGGTCGAATTCAAGTCGCCGGGCAGCGACAACACCTTGCAGCCCGCCGCAACGTCCGCCTTGCGTTTCCCGGCCAGCGGCGATGGCGTCGTCCCTTTGCCGGCAGCCGCGGCCCCACTCGAAACCTTGCAGTTCACGCTCGCCGACGGCACCCTGGTCACCCGCTTTGGCGCCCGCGGCTTCGCCCGCCATGGGCGCGAACGTGGCGAGGAATGGAATGAAGTTGGCTATGGGCCTAATGAAACAGTCGATCCTGCGACCGGGCTGCCGCTGGACAAGGGCCCTGGCAACTACCTCACCTTCGTGCCGCAGTACTTCAAGAACCGGACCTGGGGCGTGGAAATCGTCGACAACAGCCGCGTGCCCGGCGTCACCAAACCGACCCTGGTTGTGAACCAGTACACCACCGTTGACTTTCTCTCCGGCGGCATCGCCTTCTTCCGCGCTATCGACCGGCCCGGCGTTACGGGCTACGGCTGGATGGCGCCAGGAGAGCTGGTGGATAACAACGTCAAGGTCTGCAAGCCGTCTCCCTACCCCGCCGCTGGCCAGCTCGCCGCGCCGGGTGGGATCAATGGCGCCTGCACGCTGCTGGTCAAGCAGTATCCGGGCATGAACGGACTGGACGCCAACGGCTTCCCGAACGGCACCAATATTCCGGCACGGCCGCTGGTTGTGGGCGACGTGATCGAAGTTTCTCCGTCCATGTTCTCGACCACCGAATCCATGCTCGGCAAAGGCGACAGCGGCGGCATCCGCTACTATTCCGCCGAATGGACCTACGTCGTCGGCACAGGCCTGCGCCCTTGGTATGGCGTGCAGCCGCGCCTGAACTCCGTACCGCTGCCGCCGGAGATCCTGTCCGGCGGGCTTGGCTCGGTGTCCTATAACTATTCGGACAACGGCCTGTTCATGTTCCAGCAGCCGCAGAACAATGTGGGCATGCAGAATATGCAGCGCTTCGTCGAAGGCCGCCGGCTGATCCACACCAATTTCACCACCGGTGACCACAATGAGGCCGGTAACGACCGCTACACTCCGGCCGTAGGCTTGCAAGGCCAGCGCTTCAACCAGTCGGCCTGCATTGGCTGCCACGTCAACAACGGCCGCAGCCCTGCGCCAATCGCTGTCAACCAGCGCCTGGATACGATGTCGGTACGCGTCGCTGTTACCGGCGCCGACGGCCAGCAGATGCCGCACCCGATGTATGGGACAGCAGTGCAGATGAACGCTGTGTCGACCAGTGGCGCCCCGCAGAACTGGGGCACCGGCGTCCGCGTAGCGGGATTCGAAACGAGCACCGCCAAGCTGGCGGACGGAACAGCTGTTGAACTGCGTAAGCCTGTTATCGCTTACGAAGGCCCGGCCCCGGAAATTGCGTCGCTGCGTGCCGCCCAGCCCATGATCGGCACCGGCCTGCTGGAGGCGATTCCGGAAGCGGATATCCTGGCCCGCGCGCGCAGCGCACCGGATGCGGATGGCGTCAAAGGCGTTGCCAACTTCGTCTACGATCCCGAAACGGGAGCGGTGCGCCTGGGCCGCTTCGGCTGGAAAGCATCCAAAGCGACGCTTCGCCACCAGGCCGCAGCCGCCCTATTGCAGGACATGGCCGTCACGTCGCCGGTCTACCCGAACCGCAGCTGCGGCAGCGATCCGGCTGGCTGTAAGTCAGCAACAGCGCAGCGCGGCGTGACCGAACCGGAACTGCAGCTGATCTCCCAATACCTGGCCCTGATCGCCGTCCCTGCACAGCGCAGCCTCTCCAGCGGCTTCCCGAAAGGCGTCGCTCCGCTGGACGAGCATCGTGTCGACGCCCAGCAAGTGGGTGCGGGTTCTCGCCTGTTCCAGGCCATGCGCTGTTCGGCATGCCATACGGTTGAAATGCGGACCGGCCCAGGCCACCTGCTGGCGGAACTGCGCAACCAGGTGATTCGTCCCTATACCGACCTCCTGCTGCACGATATGGGCGCCGGGCTGGCGGACAACTTTGTCGAAGGCCAGGCCAAAGGCGCCATGTGGCGCACCGCGCCGCTGTGGGGCATCGGCTATTCCGACAAAGTGATGGGCAACGGCGGCAAGGCCGGTTATCTGCACGACGGCCGCGCGCGCAACCTGACCGAGGCGATCATGTGGCACGGCGGCGAGGCGAACGTGGCACGCCAGCGTTTTGCCGCGCTGTCGCAAACCGACCGCGAAGCGCTGCTGGCTTTCCTGAAATCGCTTTAACCAGCGCCACCGGCGCCGGCCTTAGAGATCCCAGGCCGGCGCCAGTCCTTCGGGATTGACCATGCGCCCGTTGCGTTCCAGAGCTGTGATGTCTGCCATTTCCTGCGAACTCAGCTGCAGGCCGGTGGCAAGCAGGTTGCTGGCCAGGTTTTCGCGCCTGGTCGACGACGGAATGACGGCGTAGCCAAGCTGCATGGCCCAGGCCAGCGTCACCTGCGCCGGCGTCGCCTTCCGGCGCTCGGCAATGGCGGCAATGACCGGATCGCCCAATACCTTGCCGTACCCCAGCGTCATATATGAAGTGACGTGGATGCCCTGCCCTTTAAGGAAGTCCACCAGCCTGCGGTTCTGCAGGTAGGGGCTCAGTTCAATTTGGTTGGTCGCAATTTGCGCCGCGCCGACTGCCGCAATGGCGCGCCTGGTGTACTCGATATTGAAATTCGAGATGCCGATCCGGCGTGCCAGGCCGCGTTCGCGCGCGGAGGCCAGCGCCACCATGTATTCTTCCACCGGCACGCTGCTCAGTGGCCAATGGATCAGTGCCAGGTCAACGTAGTCAGTGCGCAGCTTTTCCAGGCTTTCCTCCAGGCTGGCAATCAGCCGGTCAGCGGCGAAATTGTCGTTCCAGACCTTTGTGGTCAGGAAAACTTCGCCACGGGCCACGCCCGATTCGGCGACAGCACGGCCTACTTCGGCCTCATTCTGGTAAATCTGCGCGGTGTCAACGGCGCGGTAGCCGGCTTCAAGCGCGTTGCTGACGGAGTCAAAGGCCGCCTGTCCTTGCAGGCGGAAAGTGCCGGCGCCAATCGATGGGATGCTCATTCGTGAATTCCTTTAGGTAAGCAATGTGAGCGCCACTGTAGCGTTCCGACTCTTGCGGAAAAAGCCTGTTTTCCGCGAAAGATATTTGATCCATAATCAAATATTTGACGTCCTCGCCGCCCTAAAGGACGGGGATTCCTGCGTCCAGCGTCGCACGCCCGCGACGGAGAATGTTTAACGCAGCATTACGATCACGATCATGTACAACACCGCATTCGCTGCATTCCCACTCTCTTATTCCAAGGCCTGCGATACCTCTCGGTCCCCGCCTTGGCGCGCGAATGTGGCTTGGGGTTCCGCAATTCGAGCAGGTCTGGGTGGTAAAACTCTCATCGACTTCCACGTACCGTGCGCCATGCCTTATGGCCTTGTACGCCAGCATCTTGCGGAAGGACGACCAGCCTGCATCAAGCACGGACTTCGCCAGGCTGGTTTGGGCGAGTCTACTGGCATTGACATTGCCAACAGCAATATGATCGAAGGCGCGGGCAAGCTCCACCGACCTGTTATGCAAGAAGTGCAGCCGGCGCCGCGCCGTGCGCGCCTGGATGGCTTTGATGCGGCGCCGCTTGTGGGCTCGCTGCGCTACTGCCAGCGCCGCTTCAGCCTCACGATAAAAGCCCGGCGCCGGAATCTTTTCTCCCTCGGACGGTGTAGCCAGATCCTTCAAGCCAAGATCGATACCGACACCGTGGTCGAGTGGCCGGATCGGCGGCTCGGCAACCTCGATCACAATATTGAGAAACCAATTGCCCCGACTGTCTTGCGCAAAGCAGGTGCCATCTTTGATTTTCCCTTCAGGAAGCGGGCGCGAGTAAAACACGCGGAACGTATTGCCGGCAAAGCGAAACGCATTGCCTTCCCGATGCAGGTCGCGTCCTTTGAGCGGGACGCAGCCCAAGGACTTTCGGCCGCGGTAGCGCAAATACGGCCGGCGGTGTTGGGCACGCGATTTGGCAAATTGCTCGCATACGGCATTGATCACACCGGAGCGCAGCTCCAATTCTTTGCTGCTGCCGGTAGTCAGCGGAAGCGGTAGACGAGAATCATACTGTAATTTTATACAGCGTTTCAAAAACCTCAAGGAGAACGGCGCGCTTTGCGGCCGGCTCCTTTCACTCCCCGCCCTGAAGGACGGGGTTTCTCGGAGCAAGTCTGATGAAGACCACCCTCGACGAAATGCAGGCATTTATTGCCATTGTGGCCACTGGCTCGATCAGTGCTGCCTCCGAGCGCCTGGGCCTGACGGTATCTGCCACCAGCCGCACCCTGACCCGCCTTGAAGAAAAGCTGGAAACCACGCTGGTTCGCCGAACCACGCGGCGGCTCGAACTGACCGAGGAAGGCAAGGCTTTCCTCGATTGCGCGCGGTCCATCGTCGCGAAAGTCGAGGAGACGGAGGAAAAGATGTCCCTGCGGCGCCAGGGACCAGCCGGCCGCCTGCGCATCGATGCATCCACACCCTTCATGCTGCATGTGATCGTCCCGCTGGTGAACGGCTACCGCGAACGCTTCCCTCGCGTGGAACTGGAGCTGAACAGCAACGAAGGCATCACCGACCTGATGGAAAAACGCACCGACGTCGCTTTCCGCATCGGCCGCCTGCGGGATTCAACCCTGCACGCCACGCCCATCGGCACCGGCAAGCTGCGCATTCTTGCCAGCCCGGCGTATATCGAGCGCTTCGGCGAGCCCGCGTCCGTTGCGGACCTGGAAAACCACACCATCCTCGGCTTTAACCAACCGGAAACCCTGAACGACTGGCCGCTGGAAGATGCGGATGGCCAGCCGGTACATGTGACGCCCAACATCTACACGTCAAGCGGCGAAACCCTGCTGCACCTGGCCCTGAATGGCGCGGGCATTGTCTGCCTGTCCGATTTCCTGAGCAATGCCGATCGCCAGGCCGGGCGCCTGCGCCAGGTCCTGGTTAAGCAAACATTGGAAGTTCGGCAACCGATTAATGCCGTCTATTACCGCAATACCGCGCTGTCGGCGCGAATTGCGTCGTTCGTCGACTACATGAAGGAAAAACTGGGCGATCGTCCCTTCAGCGAGCCGGTATAATATCCACCCTTGCAACTGTAGGGTTATCTCAGAATGTCATTGCTTGATCACGAGCTCGAACTGCTGGCGCCAGCCAAGACCGCGGAAATCGGCCGCGAAGCCATCCTGCACGGCGCGGATGCCGTGTATATCGGCGGCCCCGCCTTTGGCGCGCGCCATAACGCCAGCAATCCGATCGAGGATATTTCCTCGCTGGTGGAGTTCGCCCACCGCTACCGCTCGCGCATTTTCGTGACCATGAACACCATCATGCACGATTCGGAGCTCGACCTGGCCCGCAAGCAGATCTGGCAACTGTACGAAGCCGGCGTCGATGCCCTGATCATCCAGGACATGGGCCTGCTCGAACTGGACCTGCCGCCGATCCAGCTGCACGCTTCGACCCAGTGCGACATCCGCACGGTTGAAAAAGCCAAATTCCTGGGCGACGTCGGCTTCTCGCAACTGGTGCTGGCGCGTGAACTGACGCTCGACAAGATCAAGCAGATCCGCGCGGAAGTCGACACCCCGCTCGAATATTTCGTGCATGGCGCGCTGTGCGTGGCCTTCTCCGGCCAATGCTATATCTCGCACGCCGACACCGGCCGCAGCGCCAATCGCGGCGACTGCTCGCAAGCCTGCCGCCTGCCGTACACGCTGTCGGACAACCAGGGCCGCGTCGTGGCGTTCGAAAAACACCTGCTGTCGATGAAGGACAACGACCAGAGCGCGAACCTGGAAGCCTTGGTCGATGCCGGCATCCGTTCCTTCAAGATCGAAGGCCGCTACAAGGACATGGGCTATGTGAAGAACATCACCGCCCATTACCGCCTGCTGCTGGACGAACTGCTTGAGCGCCGTCCTGAATTTGCCCGTGCCGCCAGCGGCCGCACCCGCGTGCTGTTCACGCCCGACGTCGACAAGACTTTCCACCGCGGCCACACCGACTACTTTGCCAACGGCCGCCAGGACGACATCGGCGCCTTCGATTCGCCGAAATACGTGGGCGTGGAACTGGGCACTGTCGTGCGCATGGGCGGAGATCACATCGACGTGGTCACCAACGCGCCGATGGCCAACGGCGACGGCCTGAATTACATGAACAAGCGCACCACCGTCGGCATCCAGGCCAACAAGGCCGAGAAGCTGGGCGATACCGAAGATGGCCAGCGCTGGCGCGTCTTCCCCAACGAGCAGATGGCTGCCCTGCCAGGGCTCAAGGTCGGCACCGTGATCCACCGCAACCGCGACCACCAATGGGAAGCGGCGCTGCACAAGAAATCTTCCGACCGCCACGTCGGCCTGCAATTGACCCTGGCGGAGAACGAAGGCGGCCTGCGCCTGTCGATCATCGATGAAGACGGCATCGTCAGCACCACCGATGCCGCCATCGCGCTGCAGCCGGCGCAGAATGCCGAACAGGCGGAGAGCGGCCTGCGCGCCAGCCTGGCAAAACTGGGCAACACCATGTTCGTCGCCGACCACGTGGAGCTGAAGCTGTCGCAACCCTGGTTTGTGCCTTCATCGGCCATTAACGCACTGCGCCGTGATGCGGTGGCCGCGCACGAAGCGGCGCGCCTGGCGGCCTGGCAGCGTCCGCAGCGCAAGGCGCCGGCCGAACCGCGCGCAGTCTATCCCGACACGCAACTGAGCTATCTCGCCAACGTGTATAACGAAAAGGCACGCGAGTTCTATCAGAAGCATGGCGTGCAACTGATCGCCGCGGCTTACGAGGCGCATGAGGAAGCGGGGGAAGTGCCGCTGATGATCACCAAGCACTGCCTGCGCTTTTCGTTCAACCTGTGCCCGAAGCAGGCCAAGGGTGTGCAAGGCGTGCAAGGCCAGGTGAAGGCCGAACCGATGACGCTCGTCAGCGGCGACCATACCTACACGCTGCGCTTCGATTGCAAGCCGTGCGAAATGCACGTGGTTGGCGCGATCAAGCCGGGAATCCTGAACTCCCCTCCTCCATCGGCGGTGCCTTACAGCCCGCTGGTGTTCCACCGCAAGCGGCCAAACTAAGCCAGCAAGGCGCGCGCTTCCGCCAGCAGGCCCTCGGCGCAGGGCTTGCCGGTCTTCGATTCCCTCAAGGACACATGCCACAGGCCGATAACACCGGCCAGCTGGCTTTCGTCTTTCGCATGTTCGATACGGCGCACCAGGTCGGCCGCCATCAGGCCGAGATGCTTGCGCGCTGCTGCCATCATGAACTCGCGCGCCGCCGCCAACGCCGCCGCCCCAGCGGGTGAGCGTACCGGGGTGGGCGCCGGTGCCGAGGTGATTCCCACCAGTCCCCTGCGCAGCAATGCTTCCACCGCCTCCAGCATTTCGTCCTCGCCCAGCCAGGTTTCAATTTCGCCCAGCGCTTTCTGACCGTCGATCAGGATCAGCACCGAACGCTGGCGCGCCGTGAGCCCAGCACTGCGCTGGACAAATTCCACCCGGCCGGCCTCGGTCTTGCCGAACACCGTAGCCCGCAGGCGAATTCGATTTTCTGGGGTCAATTGCATGATGCCATGCTACGGGGCAATTATGACAACTTCATTTCAGCCTTATACATTTTCCGTGATATAAAGACAGCACCATCGTCCAGCCGACCACGCCATGCCATTTCGCTTGCGCACGCTAACCGCCCTGCTGCTCGCTACTGGAGCGTACTATCTGCTGGCGCGGCTGGGCCTGATGCTTGCGCTGGCGCAGAGCAATGCCAGCCCGATCTGGCCGCCCTCCGGCTTCGCATTGGTGCTGCTGTTGCGGTTCGGGCGGCACATGTGGCCCGCGATCCTGGCCGGCGCCTTTCTGGCCAACCTGGCCGTATTCCTGAACAATAATGCAGCTCCGCTGCCGGTCTTGCTCACTGTTTCACTGACCATCGCAATCGGCAATACAGCGGAAGCGCTGGTGGCCAACAGATTGTTGCGGCGCCTGGGCATTACCGGCCTCGGACTGCATACCCAGCGCGAGGTGTACAAGTTCGGCGGCGTGGCCGCCCTGGCCGCCCTTGCTTCGGCGACGGTGGGCGTCATCTCGCTGGAGTTGTCCCGCATCGTCCCGCCTGCGCTGGCCTGGCAAGTTGCCGCCACCTGGTGGACTGGCGACTTCCTTGGCTTGTTGCTGCTCGCGCCACTGGCCATGGCGCTGCCGGCTCGGCTGGCCTGGCCGCAATGGACGCCGGCACAGTTGGGGTTTCTCGCCGCGCTGGCACTCTGCACGCTGGCAGTGTTCCTGACCGATTCCCACCTCGCCGCTGCCCAGTTCCTGCCATACGGCCTGCTGTTTTTTCTGGGACTGGCGGCCGTCAACCGCTGGCGTACCATGGTGCGCATCTCGCTGGCCATCATTGCCGGCATCGCGATCCCGGCCACGGTCATGGACCATGGCCCCTTTGTTTCCGGGGTGCTGCACCATTCGCTGCTGTCGCTGTCGACCTACCTCGCCATCAGCAGCATCCTGGCCTGGGTCCTGGCCACGGAAGAAGATCCGGCGCTGGCGGAAAGCTATGTCTGGACTCCGATCCTGATCCTGCTGGCCTGCATGGCCCTGACAGTGGGCGCCTGGGGCTGGATAACTTATGACACCGAATCACGCACCAGCGAGCGTTTCCAGCGGGCGGCCGACAGTGTGCGCGAAACTATCCGCCTGCGGATGGAGGGCTACGAATCGCTGCTGCGCGCAGGCACCGCACTGTTTGACGCCTCCAACAGTGTCGAGCGCGACGAGTGGCAGTCCTTCGTTGCGGGCCTCGACGTGCAAAGCCAGTATCCGGGCGTGCTTGGCGTTGGCTTCGCACGGTTCGCACCGGCCGGAGCCGTGGCGGTACTTAACAAGGAAGTGCGGGTCTGGCCAGACGGCGATCGCGACCTGCATGCGGCAATCGTCTACATTGAGCCGCGCTCGGAACGCAACAACGTCGCCCTAGGCTACGACATGATGTCCGAACCCACGCGCCGCGACGCGATGGTGGCAGCGATGCAGAACGGGAAAATGACCGCCAGCGGCCCGATCACGCTGGTGCAGGAGATCAAAGGGCCCAAGCAGGCGGGCTTCCTGATGTTCAATCCGGTCTATCACAAGAATGCGGCAGGCCGCCGGGAGCTGCAGGGATTTGTGTACAGCCCCTTCCGCATGGGCGACCTGATGCAGGGCATTTTTGGCGACAGCTTGCGCGAAGTCCGGCTCGACGTCCATTTCCAGGACACCAAGGGACAGCTCATGTACACCAGCGCCCGTAAGGGAATGGGCCAGAGTTTCACGCGGCTCTCCAGCCTGCAGTATGTGCCCGTTGGCGATAATGGACATACCTGGGCCTTGAGCATCCACCCGACTGCCTTGTTTGACGCCGCGGTAGACCAGGGCAAGTCTTTCATGGTGCTGGTCATGGGCACCTTGATCAGCCTGCTCTTCTTTGGCGCCAGCCGCAACCTGGTCCACGAACGCATTGCCGCCTTGCGGGCCAAGGACCAGTCGGCCCGCCAGCTGGAACAGCAAACCGCCAGCCTGGAAGAGTCCGAAGCCCGTTTCAAGCTGCTCACGTCCCATATCCGCAACCACGCCATTGTGCTGCTGGACCCGACTGGCATCATTACCACTTGGAACGAAGGGGCCGAGAAGCTGTTTGGATATCAGGCATCAGAAATTGTCGGCCAGCCCCTGCAGATGCTGTCCACTGAGAGTCATGCCATCACGAGCATGACCCTGGCTCTCGAACACGGCCAGTATGAAGCGACGTCGTTGCGGCGCCGGCGCGATGGCAGCACCTTCCTCGGCCTGAAGCAGCTGTTCCCAGTGCACGACGATCATGGTCATTGCATCGGCTTTGCCATGATCATGCGTGACGTGACAGCCGAACGGGCGGCGGAGAAAGAACTCAACGACGCCAAAACCCAGGCCGAATCGGCCAGTGCCGCCAAGAGTGCGTTCGTGGCCAATATCAGCCACGAGTTGCGCACGCCAATGAATGCCGTGCTGGGCGTCAGCCAGATCCTGTCGCGCACGCCGCTCAATGCCGAACAGCGCCAGTACCTCGACATGGTGTCCGGCGCCGGCCGATCCTTGCTTGCCCTGCTCAATGACGTGCTCGATTTTTCCAAGATCGAAGCGAACAAGCTGGAATTGGCCGACGACGATTTCCTGGTGGACGACGTGCTCAGTGCCCTGGCCGCCGTCATGGCCATGACCAGCGCCGAAAAAGGCCTGGCCCTGTCGCTGTGTGTCGAGGCAGATGTGCCGTTGTCCCTGCATGGCGATGTACAACGCATCCAGCAGGTCCTGCTCAACCTGGTCAGCAATGCCCTGAAGTTTACCGAACGCGGGACCGTCAGCGTCCACGCCTGCCGCGACCCTGGCGAGCCGGGCATGCTGCGCTGGGAAGTCAGCGATACCGGCATCGGCATCAGCCCCGAGCAATTGCAACGCCTGTTTACGCCATTCAGCCAGGCCGATGCCTCAATGGCGCGCCGTTACGGCGGGACCGGCCTCGGCTTGGCCATTTCCCAGCGGCTGGTGCAAATGATGGGCGGTACGATCGAAGTAAGAAGTACGCCAGGCCGCGGCACTACCTTCACCTTCCTGATGCCGCTGCGCGAGGGCGACCTGCCCGACCCGTATGCATTGAGCGCGGCGCGGCGCAATTGGCGCGTGCTGTATGCCGATCCTAACCAGGACCTGCATCACGACGTGGTCCAGCTGGCGGCGCGCTGGGGCTGGCGCTGCGACACGGTCGATTCCGCTGCCGGTATTGGCGCTGCATTTGCGCGCGCCAACTACGATTTGCTGATTTATGACAGTAGCCTTGCTGTCAGCGCCCGTGGCGCTAATGTGGCGCAGCGTATCTGCCTGCGCAGCGGGGCGCAGCTCCCGTCCGCCGCTGCAGGGCACGATCCCGAACTGCTGCGCCCCCTGACCCGCTCGGCCCTGTTCCACGCCCTGTCCGGCCAGCCCGACAAAGCCAGCGCGGCGCCGGCCTTGCCTTCGGCGGCGCAGGGCGCCTTCAGTCTTGGAAGCAGAGCGCTCGAAGGGGTGTCGATCCTCCTGGCGGAAGACAATGCGCTCAACCAGCTTGTCGCGCGCAGCATGCTGGAAGCAGTCGGCGCCACCGTCCACATTGTCGAGAACGGCCAACTGGCGCTCGACTTCCTGCGCAACAGCCTGCAGCCGGTCGACCTGGTCCTCATGGACGTGCAGATGCCGGTGATGGATGGCTTCAGCGCTACCCATGCAATCCGCCAGGACTTGGGCCTGGACTTGCCGGTGCTGGCCATGAGTGCTGGCGTGACCCTGGGAGAACGCGCCGAGTGCGAAGCCGTCGGAATGAACGGCTTCGTTGCCAAGCCCGTTGATGGGGATGACTTAATTACAACGCTTTTGCAATTTGTTCATGCCAGAGTACGCAATTGAAATCTCTCGAAATGACACAAACGCTATAATTAACCAGCAGTCATTAACTTTTTGGAAATAGATGAATAAGCTTTTGATCGGGGCTACTTTTGCTGCCCTGTCGGTGCCGGCGCTTGCCGACACCTTTTCGGTGATCGAAAACCAGCCACTATCCGAACTTTGGGTGAATCCCGGCTTTTACTCCTATCACTTCCAGCGCGACAAGGGATTCGACGACACCAATCCTGGCTTCGGTGCTGAATACCGTTTTTCCACTGTCGCCTCGGTGACTGCCGGCCGCTTCCACAATAGCGACCGCCAGATGTCGAATTACGCCGGCGTCTATTACCAGCCTTGGGCGATCGGCCCCGTGCGGTTGGGTGCGGTGATCGGCGGCTTTGACGGCTACCCGAAAATGCGCGATGGCGGCTGGTTCCTGGCGGCAATTCCAGTCGTCAGCGTGGAATATCAACGCGTTGGCGTTAACTTTGCTATCGTACCTACATACAAGGAGCGTTTGCATGGCGCCCTGTCCGTGCAGCTCAAGTTCAAACTGATGTGATTCTGATGAACAAGCGCGCATCCATTGAACACATGCAGGCCAGTTCGCTCGAGGAATTGCAGCGGCTGGCTGGCTTCGTGTGCGGAAAACCGGTGCCGGCCGAGGCAATGGCGGATGAGCAGTCCTTGTTCAGTTATTTGCCCGAAAACCACTCTCCGGACCAGCATGCAGCACTGGCCGACCTGGTCAACTGCGTACGCACCCAGCAGAGCCTGCGCCAGGGCCTGGCCCGCGCCAGGGGCTTCCTCGCCGGCTTCGCGGAACATGCCCCTGCCCCGCTCTGGATCAAGGATGCTGCAGGCGACTATGTGATGGGCAGCGGCCTTGAGCAGCAGGATGGCGCGGTCGAAAATCCGGACGTCACCAAGACCATGGAGACCACGGATGATGGCAAGCGCCATTGGCTGGTGCACAAGTTTCCCATTCACGTCAACGGCGAGTCCTTCACCGGCGGTTCGGCGATCGACGTCACCACCGAAGTGGAAAAAGAGCGCGCGCTGATCCGCCACGATAATTTCTACGTCCTCCTGTCGCGCCTGAGCGCCCTGATTCCCCGCTCGCGCACATTGGAACAGCTCTGCCTCGACGCCTGCCGCCTCGCCGCCCACCAGCCGAGCCTGGATTGCGCCGCCATCAGCCGCCGCGCCGACGATGGCACGCTGTACCTGTTTGCGTCCGCCAGCCGCGAAGGCCAGGAGCGCCACTGGAGCGCAGGCGAAAACCCGCCGGATTGGCTGGCAGCCGAGCTGGCGGCCCATGTACTGGCCACTGGCCGCGTCCAGTCGGGCTCGCGCAAGGGCCACGAGATCGCGTCGTGCATGGCGGTACCGCTGTTCGTCAACAACCAGCCCTGGGGCGTGGCCACCTTTTACTCGCGCCGCGAGCAGCACTTCGATGCCTTCTACCGTGAACGCGCCGGTGAACTGAGCAATGAGCTGAGCTATGGTATCGAACGCCTGGTCAATGCGCAGGAAATGCACCGCCTGGCACGCACCAACGTGCTGTCCGGGCTGCCGAGCCGCCTGCAGTTTGAAGAAGAAATCGCCGCGCTGGCCGCATCCGATGCCCGCGGCACGGTCCTGCTGATTAACATCAACCGTTTCGACGAGATCAGTTCCGCCTACGGCAATGCTGCCGCGGTCGGCCTGATGCGCCATATTGCCCAGCGCTTGCGTTCCGTGGTGGCAGAAAGCATGCTGCTGGCCCACGTCGGTGTCGGCCGCTTTGCCGTGTTCCTGCCGGCGCATGGCACCCAGACCGCAGCGGAGTTCATCCACGAAACCGCGGTACCGATGCTGCAGGGCGCCTACCAGGTCAAGGAGCACAAGATCTGGTGCACCATCAACGCCGGTGCCGCCTCGCTGCCGGACGATGGCACTACCGCGGACGAGCTGCTGGTCAAGGCCTGGGACGCGCTGGCGGCTGCGCGCGACCTCGACCTGCGCTTTGGCCAGTACGACCGCGCCGCCGATCGCGTTGTCGCTCGCCAGATCAGCCTTGAAGTGGAATTGCGGGAAGCGCTGGAGCGCCAGGAATTTGTCAATTTCTACCAGCCGAAGATCGACCTGCGCACCGGCAAGCTGACCGGCGCCGAAGCTTTGGTGCGCTGGCGCCACCCGCAGCGCGGCCTGGTGTCGCCATCGGAATTCGTGCCCGAGCTGGAACGCACCGGCCTGGTGATCGCTGTCGGCCGCCAGGTCATGCAGCGCGCCATGCAGGACTGGCGCTCATGGCACGACGCCGGCTTGCTGCCGCCGCAGATCGCGGTCAACGTCGCACCGGCCCAATTCCGCTGCGATTCCCTGTTCCATGATATCGAGCGCGCCCTGAACACGGCCGGCGCCACTAACAAGCCGCTGTCCATCGAAATCACTGAAAGCTCGCTGGTCTCGGACCATGACCGCGTGGTCGAAATACTGAGCAAGGTGCGCGCGCTCGATGTGCCGGTAGCCATCGACGATTTCGGCACCGGCTATTCGTCGCTGTCCTACCTGGTCAGCCTGCCGGTGGACGTGATGAAGATCGACCGTTCCTTCGTCACCCGCATGTCGCAGGATGCGGGCTATATGGGCCTGGTCAGCACGGTAGTGTCCCTGGCGCACAACCTTGACCTCAAGGTCGTGGCCGAGGGGATTGAAACGGAAGAGGAAGCCAAGCTGCTCAAGCTGCTGCGCTGCGAACAGGGACAGGGTTACCTGTATGGCCACCCTGTCCCGGCCGACGAATTCGCGGCCCTGCTCGAAACCGCCTAGTGCTTCGCTGCGGCGCGCGCCGTCGCCACCTGGTCGAGGATGTGCTTCGGCACGGCGGCGTAGTGCTGGAACTCCATGGTATAGGTCGCCCTGCCCTGCGTCAGCGAACGCAGCGAGGTCGAATAGCCGAACATCTCCGCCAGCGGCACCAGCGCGCGAATCTGCTTGCCGCCGCCACCGGGGATTTCGTCCATGCCCTGCACCATGCCGCGGCGGGTGGTCAGGTCGCCCATCACATTACCCATGAATTCCTCGGGTGTTTCCACCTCGACGTGCATCATCGGCTCCAGCAGCTGCGCATCGGCCTTGCGCATGCCTTCCTTGAAGGCCATTGAACCGGCCATGCGGAAGGCGTTCTCGTTCGAGTCCACGTCGTGGTAAGAGCCGAAGGTCAGCGTGGCACGCACGTCAACCACCGGATAGCCCGCCAGCACGCCGGTGTTCAGCGTTTCGCGGATGCCCTTTTCCACCGCAGGAATGAACTCGCGCGGCACCACGCCACCCTTGATGGCATCGACGAATTCGAAGCCCTTGCCCGCTTCCATCGGCTCCAGCTTCAGCACGACGTGGCCGTACTGGCCCTTGCCGCCTGACTGCTTGATGAACTTGCCCTCGATATCGCTGACCGCCTTGGTGACGGTTTCGCGATAGGCCACCTGCGGCTTGCCCACCGTGGTCTCGACGCTGAATTCGCGGCGCATGCGGTCCACCAGGATCTCCAGGTGCAGCTCGCCCATGCCGGACATGATGGTCTGGCCCGATTCCTCGTCGGTATGTACGCGGAACGAAGGATCTTCCTGCGCCAGGCGGTTCAGGGCAATGGCCATCTTTTCCTGGTCGGCCTTGGTCTTCGGTTCCACCGCCTGCGAAATCACCGGCTCGGGGAAGACCATCTTCTCAAGGATGATGACCTTGTCCGGATTGCTCAACGTGTCTCCCGTGGTCACGTTCTTCAAGCCCACCGCAGCCGCGATGTCGCCCGCGAACACTTCCTTGATCTCCTTGCGTTCATTGGCGTGCATCTGCAGGATGCGGCCCAGGCGCTCCTTCTGGCCCTTGGTCGGGTTGTAGACCGTGTCGCCGGAATTCACGATGCCTGAGTACACGCGGAAGAAGGTCAGCTGGCCAACGAACGGGTCGGTCATGATCTTGAAGGCGAGCGCAGAAAAAGGCTCGTCATCCGATGGATGGCGTTCGATCTCATTGTCGTCTTCATCGTGGCCTGCGATTGCCGGCACGTCGACCGGGGACGGCAGGTATTCGATCACCGCGTCGAGCATGGCCTGCACGCCGCGGTTCTTGAAGGCGCTGCCCGCCAGCATCGGCACGATCTCGTTGCGGATGGTACGTTCGCGCAGTGCGGCCTTGATCTCGTCTTCAGTCAAAGTTTCGCCGTTCAGGTATTTCTCCGTCAGTTCAGGCGTGGCTTCAGCGGCGGCTTCGATCATATGGTCGTGCCACTTCTGCGCCAGCTCTTGCAGGTTGGCGGGAATGTCCTCATAGGTGAACTTGACGCCCAGCGTCTCGTCGTCCCACATGATGGCGCGCATCTTCACCAGGTCGACCACGCCGTGGAAGTTCTCCTCGGCGCCGATCGGGATCTGGATCGGTACGGCGGTGCCCTTCAGGCGGTCCTTGATCTGCTGCTGCACGCGGAAGAAGTCCGCGCCAACGCGGTCCATCTTGTTGACGAAAGCAAGGCGCGGCACCTTGTATTTGTTGGCCTGGCGCCAGACGGTTTCCGATTGCGGCTGCACGCCGCCGACCGAGTCGTACACCATGACCGCGCCATCGAGCACGCGCATGGAGCGTTCGACTTCAATCGTGAAGTCGACGTGGCCCGGCGTGTCGATGATATTGATCCGGTGCTCGGGGAAATTGCCGCCCATGCCTTTCCAGAAGGCGGTGGTGGCTGCCGAGGTGATGGTGATGCCGCGTTCCTGCTCCTGCTCCATCCAGTCCATGGTCGCGGCGCCATTGTGCACCTCACCCAGCTTGTGGTTGACCCCGGTGTAAAACAGGATACGCTCCGTCGTCGTGGTCTTGCCAGCGTCGATGTGGGCGCTAATGCCGATATTGCGGTAACGCTCGATAGGTGTCTTGCGGCTCATCACAATCTCCTTGAACGATGCCTTGCGGGCATCTTCGATTCTATCAGTAACAGGAGTGCGAAGATTGGGCGACTCAACAATAAATCAAGGGAGCGGCCTCGCTTTTATCATCGCACTCGCGCGCGCAAAATTTCCAGCGCCGAGGTGGTGCAAGGTATGCAGGTCGGCATTATCTTCACGGAATGACCAGTGCCCATTGGAAAATACACGTTCGTCGGCGGCAGCGGCCACCACTTCGGCGAAGCAGGTGTCGTACGCCTGTTCGGCATGCGGTTCGGGGATAAGGCGGCATTCCAGCCAGGCTACACTGCCTGAGGCGACCAGCGGGGCGCCGGTAGCGCCGCCTGGACGGACAACGATGCCGAATCGGTCGAATTTGTCGCCCTCGCGTCCGCTCGACGTACCGACCGCATAAGCCAGGTCGGCCGCAGCGGCGCCGGGGATGCAGACGGCAAACACGCCGCTGGCAGCGGCAAGCTCGCGCGTGAAGGTGTTCTTGTCGATCACGACGGCTATACGGGGCGGCGTGAATTCCACCGGCATGGACCAGGCGGCTGCCATGATGTTGCGACGGCCGCCATGGGCGCTGGTGACCAGGACCGTCGGACCGTGGTTGAGCAGCCGGCTGGCGTGCTCCAGCGCGACCGGCTGGAAGTGTTCAAATTGCTGAGTCATCCCCCATTCTAGCGCCGAAGCGGATTTCCGGCAGGCCGACCGCGTCCGTGACGGGCATGCCGAACACGCCGCCCGCAAACTGTTCGTTTTCCAGCAAGTCCACCAGGGCGCTGGTGACAAAGAGCCGGTCCAGCTCCGGTCCGCCAAAGGCCGGACAGGTAGGCTGGCTGACCGGAACGGCGATGGCGCGCTCGATACTGCCGTCCGGCCGGTAGCGCACGATCCGTCCGGCACCCCATTCGGCGTTCCACAGGTAGCCGTCAGCATCGATCGCGGAACCGTCGGGCTCACCGCAGCCCGGCGGCAAATGGGTGAAGATGCGCTCTCCCGCAACCTCGTCGCCATAGTCGCAGCACCGGATCATGCCCGACAGGGAATCGCAGAAATACATGGTGCCGCCATCCGGGCTGAAGCAGATGCTGTTGGCAATCGCCACCGGCGCCAGCGGCAACACTTCGAGCTGCAGGTTATGGCCGAGCCGGTAAAAGTGCCCGACCGGGGCCCGGCCGATTGCTTCGTTCATGGTGCCGAAGACGAAGCGGCCCTGGCGGTCGCAACGGCCGTCGTTGATGCGCGTCCCAGGCACGTCGGCCTCGACGTCGACGATCGTCATCGCTTCGCCGGTGGCAAAATCAAACCAGGCCAGCCGGCTTTCCAGGCCGAGCAACAGGCGGCCTTCGGAAGCAGCCAGTGCGAACGACCCCAGCCGTTCGGGCATGTCCCATTGCCTGGTTTCGCCGCTGGAGAGGTGGTGACGCCACAATCTGCGGCCCAGGATATCGGTCCACAACAGCGATTGGGTGCGCTCGCACCACAGGATGCATTCGCCCAGGGCATTCTGTGCGTCAACGATCAGCTCCATGTTTCACCTCCACCTGTCGATGACGTAACGTGTCGATGCACGGTAAGGCGCGCCGGGACGGCAAATAGCGTCGGGGAAAGCCGGACGGTTCGGGGCGTCGGGGAAATGCTGCGGTTCCAGGCACAGGCCTGCATGACGGGTAAAATCGCGGCCCTTGCCGCCCAGTGTGCCGTCGAGGTAGTTGCCACTATAAAACTGCAGGCCGGGGCAATCGGTATAGATGTCCATTTGGCGGCCGGACACCGGATCGGCGAGGCAGGCATGGGGCCCCGGGCCGGGTGCCAGCACAAAATTGTGGTCAAAGCCACGCGCCAGTGCGAGTTGCGGATCCGGCTGCGCCAGCGAATTGCCGATGCGCCGTTTCAGGCGGAAGTCGAAAGGGCCTCCTGCTACGACCCGCAACTCACCGTCCGGCACCAGGTCCGGCCGCACCGGCAGGAATTCCCCCGCATCGATACACAATTCATGGCCGAGAATATCGCCCTCCCCGGCCAGGTTGAAATAGCTGTGCTGGCTTATGCTGACAGGTGTCGGCTGGTCTGCCACCGCCTGGTAAATGCAGCGCAGCTCGCCAGTGACCGTCAACTCGTAGGTCACCATCACCAGCAGGTTGCCGGGATAGCCTTCTTCGCCATCCCGGCTGAGCCGGCACAGGCTGAGGCGCGCCGCCTCGTTGTTGGTGCTGGCATAGCCCTGCCAGCAATGCTTGTGGAAGCCCCGTCGGCCGCCATGCAAGTGGTTTTCGCCCTCGTTCTGCGTCAACTGGACAATTCGGCCATCGCGTTCGAAACGTCCATGGCCGATCCGGTTGGCGAAGCGCCCCACCAGTGCACCGAAATAGGCCGTATCCCGTTCGTAATCGAGCAAGGTGTCAAAGCCCAGCACGAAATCGACCGGCGCACCATACCGCGCGAGCACGCGCCAGCTACGAATGATGCAACCATAGTCGAGCACCGACAACAGCATGCCCTGCCCGTTATCGAGCGTGAATTCCATGACTGGCTCGCCATTGGCGAGCTCCCCGAACAGGCGGCTGTCGACATAGGGCTTCATCGGGCGCGCCAGGCGGCGAGCAGTTCGCGCGCCCTTGCCTCCAGGTCAGGCAAGGCGATACCTGGTTCATACAAGCGGCCGCCAATGCCAAAGCCGTCGGCGCCGGCGCGCACCCATTCGTGCAGGTTGCCAGCACTGACGCCGCCTACTGGCCATATCCTGGCCGACGGCGGCAGGATGGTCTTGACGCTGCGCAGCCCGCTCGGCCCAAGCGTTTCGGCCGGGAACCACTTGATCGCGTCTGCGCCGGCTGCCAGTGCTGCCAGCGCTTCGGTTGGCGTGGCTACGCCCGGCACTGTCAGCATGCCCAGCTCGCGCGCACGCCGCATGACCGCCGGATCGAAATTCGGCGCCACCATGACGCGGCCTCCCGCGGCATGTACTGCCTCCACGTCGGCAACGCTGGTCATGGTGCCGCCGCCGACCAGTGCATCGGCCGGCTTGATGCTGTCCAGCACGCGGATACACTCCAGCGCCCCGGGCCGGTTCAGCGGCACCTCCAGGATGCGGAAGCCGGCCGAAAACAATGCGGCAGCCACCGCCGGCGCCTCGGCTTCGGTCAGGCCGCGCAGGATGGCAACCATGGGGGGCTGGAAATCGTCGATTGCGCTCATCAGATCGCCTCCATGAAGCGGGACAGGGCCGCGCAGTAAGCTTGGTCCGGGTCAATCAACTCCGTCGTATAGCCGAGCATCTGCGCGACTTCACGGTATGGCGCGGTCAGCTTATCCGACGCGATCAGGCGCAGCACCGGCAAGCTGCCCGCAGCCGGTGACGACTCGTCGCGCCGGGCCGCGAACTCGGTGCCGATCAGCAGGCCGCTCACATAGGAGCGTGTCTCCCCTGCGTCCGACTCCCCCGCCACCACGCGTGCCCGCGCTTCAAACAGAGTATGGCTCAGGGCTTCGGCGCTTTGCGCACGGTTGGCGCCGGCCCGCAAGGCGTCGGCGTCGGCCTTTCCCTCGGCCATCAGCGCTGCCAGCGTCCCCGACGCGCGCAAGGATGCGTACAACTCGCCGGTGATGAAAGTGGTCAGGCGGGCAATCGCTCCGTTGGCCACTTCCACCCATTTGCTGTGCGTCCCCGGCAGCACGTAACAACCATCGCCGTGCTTGAGCAGGTGCGCCCCGAGCAGCTGGCTTTCCTCGCCGCGCATGACGTCGATGCTGCCATGTTCGCGGTAGCAGTAGCCTGGCACAATGAAGCAGCCTGGCGCGCCGCTGACCGGCACCAGCGTCTCCGGCAAGCGATCCAGCGGAACGCTGCTATCGAGGTACGCGACTTCCTGCCATCCCTGCGCACTGCCCACCATGCCGGACATGACTACCGGCACCAGCGCATCCAGATCGAGCTGATGCCGCAGCGCTTGCAATGCCTCTGCAAAATGGCCATGGGCAGCCAGCGCGCCCAGGGCGTCTTCATGCTTGCGCAGGCACGCGCCCTCAGCGCCAATCACATAGGCACGGCGGTTGCTCGTACCCCAGTCGATGCCGAGCAGGCAGGCCGGCGCTACCATTCCGCCACGCTGCCATCGGCATGCCGCCACAGCGGGTTGCGCCAATCGGGCGCGGCGCGGCTGGCTTCGATGACCCGTTCTTCGTTGATGTCCACTCCCAGCCCCGGCAGGGGCAAGGGTTCGATATAGCCGCCCTCCATGCGGAAGTCATCCGCGTTGTGGACGTAATCGAGCAGTTCCGCGCCGGTGTTGTAGTGGATCCCCATGCTCTGTTCCTGCAGCACGGCGTTGTAGGAGACAAAGTCCACCTGCAGGCACGCCGCCAGTGCCACCGGGCCCAGCGGGCAATGCGGCGCCAGGGTCACGTCGTACGCTTCCGCCATCGCGGCTATGCGCAGGCATTCGCTGATGCCGCCGGCATGCGACAGGTCCGGCTGCAGGATCGCCAGCCCGCCCTGCTCCAGTACACGCTTGAATTCGAAGCGCGAGAACATGCGTTCCCCGGCCGCCAGCGGGATGCTGGTCATGTCGGACAGCCGCCGGTAGTATTCGGACTGCTCTGCCAGCACGGGTTCCTCGACGAACAGCGGCCGGTATGGTTCGAGCGCCCGCAGCAGGGGCTTGGCCATCGGCCAGGCGACGCGGCCGTGGAAGTCGATGCCGAACTCGATGTCATAGCCGAACGCGGAGCGGATGCCGGCAATGCGTTCGACAGCCGCGTCGACCGCCGTCGCGCAATCGAGCATCGCCATTTCCTCCGTGCCGTTCATCTTGAAGGTATTGAGCCCGATGTCGCGCAAAGTCTGGATCCCCGCCACCACTTCGGCCGGGCGGTCGCCGCCGACCCAGCTATAGATCTTCATGCGGTCGCGCACGCGACCGCCGAGCAGCTGGTACACCGGCACGCCAAGCGCCTTGCCCTTGATGTCCCAAAGTGCCTGGTCGATACCGGCTATCGCGCTCATGAACACCGCACCGCCGCGGTAAAAGCCGCCGCGGTACATGGCTTGCCACAGGTCGCTGATCTGGGCCGGATCGCGCCCGACCAGCAGCTCGCCCAGCTCGTGCACGGCAGCCTCCACGGTCCGGGCCCGGCCTTCGATCACAGGTTCGCCCCAGCCGCTGATGCCCTCGTCCGTTTCGATCTTGAGGAACATCCAGCGCGGCGGCACGCGGTAGGTGCTCAGTTGTGTGATCTTCATGGTCAGGAAGCCTTCGGCGCCGCCTGGCTGCGGTGGCGCGCCACCTGTTCCGCCGCGCGCTTGCCGGCCAGGAAAGCGTGGTCGGAGTTGTAGTATTCCCACTCGCTGTAGCGGCCCGCCAGCAGGATATCGTGCTGCGCCAGCCACTCGCGCACGATGCCGACGTTGCGCGCGCGCTGGTGGTCGTAGACGACGTAAGCGACCGGCATGTCGACCTGGTTGGCCACCAGCACTTGATCGTCCTCGCGCATGAAGCCAACCCGGATCGCGTCACTGATGCAGCGCTGGATCAGGGCGTCGCCGTCGAGCGGGAGCGGCTTCCACGTCGAATAGGAAATTTCGCAGGTGAAGCCGAAACCGCCGGGCGCGTTGCATTCGGGGCTGGCATTGCCCTGCACGAAAATGCGGTGGAAAATGCTGTCCTCGGGGTAGTAGATCCAATGCTTGTCCGTGACAGCGGTGCGCGCGATGCCGATATTCACGCAGCGGATCGAAATGTGCCTCAGGCCGCGCGCCGCCTCGCGCACTTCCGGCGGCGCCGCCGTGCCGATCAGCTTGACCAGCTCCGGCAAGGGCATGGTGCTGACCAGGTTGCCGTACTTGAAGCGCCGCCCATCGGCCAGCGCGACCACATGTTCCTCCGGCAGCACCTGCGCCACCTCCGCCTTCAGTTCCACCTTGCCGCGGATCAGCGGCAGGAAGCCGTTCATCAGGGCCTGGAAGCCGCCGCGGCGCGGATAGCCGAAGCGCGCGTTCGGACCCATCGGCCGCGCCACCGGGCGCAAGGCGCCGTCGATAATCTCCGACAGGTCCGGCAAGGGCACTCGCCCTCCGAGCCAGGAGGTTTCCATTTCGTCCAGGGGGACCGTCCACAGCTTGCGGTTGTAAGGGATGGCAAAATGCTTTGCGATCCCTTTGCCCCAGACCTTGTAAATGAAGTCTTCAAAGCTCTGGGTTTCGGCCGCCCGCGCTTGAGGTCCGGCAGCGGCGACATCAGTTGTGCCATCGGCGCAGCAATCCTCAACCTGCTGGCTGGCACAGGCTGGCGCCACGCTGGTCAGGCCATAGCGGGCTTCGATCGCCCCCAGGATGCACTCCTTGATCACGTCCGGCGGCAGGCCATACAGGGCACCCTGGAATGGATAGCGGGTGTACACGCCTTTGCTGTGGACCCAGGCCTCGCGCATCTGCCAGTGCTGGTTATCGCCCAGCAGCTTGTCGTACAGCTCCAGTACATAGGGATCGTTGGAGAACATGATGTGGCCGGCATGATCGAAAGTGAAGCCGCCGTCCTGGATTGAGCGGCACCAGCCGCCAACGGTTTCATTGCGCTCCAGCAGCAGGTTATCGGCGCCCGCGTGGTAGGCTGCCGACAGGCCGGTTGGGCCACCGCCAATCACGATGCTGCCGTACGATTGCCCGCTGGCCGAGCCGCGCAGGGGATTCACCTTGCCCGCTGCGCCGCTGGCGGCGGCTTCAGGCGAGGCGCCTTTGCCGGCCAGGCGCGTAGCCTTGCCGCCTGGCGGTGTCTGGTCGATCAGTTCATGCATGCGGTCTGCTGTCGCGTCCCACGAGGTGCGGGCCACCACTTCGCGCATGGCTGCCGCCATCGCCGCGGTTTCTTCAGGCGTCTGCGCCAGCGCCGCTTCGCAATGGCAGATGAACTCGTTGTGTTCATGGCCAATCGCCACAATGTTGCCATACGGCTGCTCGACGTCGCGGATCGCCGTGCTGACGATAGGCAGTTCCGCCGCCATGTATTCCAGCACCTTGGTCGGGCTGATGAAACGGGTCGCTTCATTGAGCGCAAACGGCAGCAGGCAGACGTCCCAGCCGGCCAGGAATTGCGGCAGCGCCTTGTAGGATTGCTGGCCCAGGTAGTGCACGTTTTGCCGCTGCGGCAGCGAAGCCGGATCGATTTTCACCACTGGGCCCACCAGGACCACTTGCCATTCGGGATGGGCGTCGGCGATATCGGCAATCAGCTCGGCGTCGAAGCGCTCGTCGATGACGCCGAAGAAGCCCAGGCGCGGCCGGGGAATGGACGTGTGCAGCGGGTGGCCGTTGCTGCGGTCCAGCGCCTGCTCAAAGTGCACAGCATCGACGCTGCTCGGGAAGCAGTGCGCATTGTCGTGGCGTGAACGCTTGGCCTCATACAGGCTTGGCCCGCCGGTGAACACCAGGTCGGCAATGTTCAGCAAAGCCGTTTCGCGTTGCAGCAGCTGCTTGGGCGGATTCCTGAAGGCGCTCAGTTCGTCCATGCAGTCGTAAACAACCAGGGACGGATGCAGGGCCTGCAGCAGCGGCAGCGCCATCGGCGTGTAGAACCAGACCAGCACTTCCTCGCCTTCCGGCGCCAAGGCTGCAACCAGCGGCTGCAGCAGCGGGATCTGGTCATCGTGGAAACCGTGCGCCTGGACCGGCGTATGCGGCTGGCAGACCGTCAGGTTCGGCGCGGGATGGGACATGACCATGCGCGCCTCCCCTTCCTCATACACCGGCTCCTCGACGAACACCACCTTGTAATACTTGGCCAGGCGGGTGAGCAGGTGCTGGGGACGCTGAAATACGAAATCCCAGCGCAGGTGGCAAAAAACTATCAAAGTCTGCATGGCATTCTCCTTGGTTTCATTCAGGCTGTCGGTCAGCCGGATCGATTGCTGCAGGGCCGTGGCATAGGGCGCGACCAGGATGCGGGCCAGCGGGTCCGGCCCGTCGCGATCCAGGTCCCACAAGCCGCTGTGGTGCCAGTGGTCGGCGTTATCCCAGTCGGGGCGGTCGACGGCGGGATACAGGCAGATGCCGCACACTTCCGCGCCGCGCTCGCGCGCCATCATGCTTTGCTCCGCCATCTCGCGTATCCAGGTGCCGCGGCCACTGCCGACGTGGCTGGTCTCCGCCAGCAGCACCGGCCGGCCGTAGCGCTGGTACAGTTCGACCAGGATGTCGGACAGCGGCCGCCGGCGCGGGTCGTCCAGGTGCCACCACAGGCGCATATTGGTGCCGCTCTCCCACTGGTTGCTGTGGTAGTAGTTACCGCCGACCAGGTCCAGGTAGCGCGGATGGCCGCCCAGCTCGGGCTCGACGCGGCCGCACAGCATGTCCAGCGCCTCAAACTGGGACGCCGTCCAGCCCGCGGCCTGCGCCGCCCAGTCCGGCCGGTCGTGCGGCGCGATGACGTGGATCAGCGGATCGCACTGGAAGAAGCGCGCGCCCGGGGTGATTTCGCGGATGGCATCGATGGCGGCGATGGAAGCGCGCACCAGCTGGCGCTTGCCAAGCTCCCCTGCCCGCTCGTGGTACATGTTCAGGCAGCGGAACATGTGCACCGACAGGCCCCACGCCGTGAAGGACAGTTCGTTCATCGGCGAGTACACCGGCTCTTCGCCCAGCCAGGGCGCCAGGAAACGGGCACTGGCCTGGCAGAAGCGTACGAAGCGCGGCACAAAGTCGTCACTGTAAATGTCAACGTCTTCCGGCCAGCCGTAGTGGCAGAAAGTCCAGCAGCTTTGCAGGCCCAGGTCGCGCGCCGCTTCCAGCCGCGGCAGCAGTGGCGAGAAGTCGAACCGCCCATCGCGCTCGACCAGGCGCCAGCCGATCGACTCGCGCACCGTGCGGATGCCGAATTGCGCCAGCAGTTCGTAGTCGGCCCGTGCCCGCTGCAGGTGGCCGGTGACCAGGTTCATGTCTTGCGGCTGCCCTGCGTGGTTCACATGGTCGGCGCCCTCATAGCCGGCTTGCCAGAAAGTGGCGAAGGGGTGGCAGGCTGGATTCATCGGCGCACCTACCGCACGTTGCGCGTCGCCGCGCTGATCAGTTCAAGCGGGATCTTGGGCGTGCGGTCGGCATTCAGCAAGCCGTTCGTTTCCTGGAAGGTGTCGGCGAACTGGGTGTAGCAGAAGCCGCTGAACATCATGGTTTCATTGACCACCTTCAGCAGGGAGCGGTAGTGCTCAAGGAAGGCTTCCGGCGTGTTCTGGCGTGAATAGCCCCAGGTGTGGTGCGCCGGCGCATTGGGGTCGAAGGCAATGCCGCCGAACTCCGTCAAGACGATAGGCTGGCCGCGGTGCGGGAAGCCGTCCAGCGTGAGGATGCGCCCGCCCGGCCGGCGCTGGTCGAACAGGGTGCGTACCGGATCGGTGACTTCATAGCGCTGGCGCACGCGTTCCGGGTCGGGATCGTAGTCGTGGATGCCGAGGATATCGGTGGCCGATGCCTCCCAGCCATCGTTGCCGATGACAGGCCGCGTCTGGTCCAGCATGCGCGTCAGGTGGTACAGGGCCTCGACGGCATTGCGGTGCGACTGCACGGCGGTCAGGTTCGGCACGCCCCACGATTCATTGAACGGGACCCACACGATCAGGCTGGGGTGGCTATAGTCTCGTTCGATCGCTTCGGTCCATTCGTGCAGCAGACGCGTCATGGCCCGCGCCGAGAAGGCATAAGCGGACGGCATCTCTTCCCACACCAGCAGGCCTAGGCGGTCGGCCCAGTACAGGTAGCGCGGGTCTTCGATCTTCTGGTGCTTGCGCACGCCGTTGAAACCCATCGCCTTGGCCAGCTCGACGTCGCGGCGCAAGGCGTCGTCCGATGGCGCGGTCATCAGGCTTTCCAGCCAATAGCCCTGGTCGAGCACCAGGCGCAGGTGGTAGGGCCGGCCATTCAGCATGAAACGGTCGCGGTTGATCGAGACCGAGCGCATGGCCGTATAGGAGCGTACGCGGTCCAGCACCTGGCCGTCGCGGTACAGGGTCAGCTCCGCGTCCAGCAAGGTGGGCCGTTCCGGGCTCCACAGGATCTCGTTGCGCGAGTCGTCGATGCCGGGATCGGACAGCGCGATCTTGCGGTTGGCCTCCTGGCCCACCATCAGGTAGCTGTCGGCCGCCAGCAGTTTTTCACCAAGCCACACCTTGACCTGGACCGCCAGGCCGGGCGATGCCTCGCCCCCGGCCAGCACTTCGCAGCCCAGTTCATAGCCGTCGAAGATCGGCGTCCAGCGCAGCCGGCGGATATAAGTCGCAGCAACATTTTCCAGCCAGACCGTCTGCCAGATGCCGGTGGTGCGCGGGTACCAGATCGAGTGCGGCTCGAGTTGCCAGTCCTGTTTGCCGCGCGGTTTGTTGAGGTCGGCC
>Ga0209130_1000737_pt1 | contig 28719 bp, 27 predicted proteins | sample AraplaMF_Cvi_mLB_FD_184264 | JGI IMG/M metagenome (GOLD analysis project Ga0209130, IMG submission 184264) | Arabidopsis root microbial communities from the University of North Carolina, USA - plate scrape MF_Cvi_mLB (SPAdes) (version 2) | ecosystem: Host-associated > Plants > Roots > Endosphere...
GGATTTTCCCGGACCTGGCGGTCGTGGATGCTCAGGCTCGGATTGGAAGGAGTGACGCGATCGATTGCCATACAAACTGATAGTAATACGGCGATATAAAAAAAGCCAACCGCGCACGGTTGGCTTTCTCAGGCCACCTGCGGAATTACTGCAGCAGGGACAGAACCAGGGAGGACTGGCTGTTGGACTGCTTCAGCATGGCGGTGCCAGCTTGCAGCAGCATCTGCGACGAGGTCATCGAAGCGGATTCGGAAGCGAAGTCGACGTCCATGATGCGGCCGGTTGCGTTCTTGGTGTTGGTCGAGATGTTGGACAAGTTGTTGTAGACGTGGTCCAGACGGTTCGACACAGCACCCAGTTTGGAGCGCAGGGCGCCAACCGAGTCAATTGCGGTCGCCAGCTTGCCGATGGTGGCGTTAGCAGCGGTCGAGGTGGTGGTGCCCAGTTCGCTACCAGCTGCGGCGCCGGCGCCGGTGGTCACGAAGCCTGCTGCTGCGGCCAGCACGTCGGTGCCGACTTTGGTCAGTTCGGTGGTGAAGTCGCCGGTCATGGTTTCGGTCGAGTCTGCACCGATCTGGAACTTCAGGGCTGCGGTCAGTTTGCCGCCGGCGCTGTTGAACAGGGTGGTGCCGCCGAACTTGGTGTTGGCAACGATGTTCGACAGTTCGTCGGTCAGGGTGTCGAATTCCTTCTGCATCGCGGTACGGTCAGCGGAGGTGGAGGAATCGTCAGCTGCCTGGGTTGCCAGGTCTTTCATGCGGTTCAGGATGTTGGTGGACTCGTCCAGTGCGCCTTCAGCGGTTTGCATCAGGGAGATCGAGTTCTGGGTGTTGCGCATTGCCACGGTCATGCCGCTGGTCTGGGTTTTCAGACGGGTTGCAATCTGCAGGCCGGCAGCGTCGTCCATTGCCGAGTTGATACGGAAGCCGGTGCTCAGGCGGGTCATCGAGGTCGACAGGCCGGTCTGGGTACGGGAGATCGAGTTCTGGGCGGACAGGGCCGCTGCGTTGGTGTGAAGGCTCAGCATGATAACTCCTGGGTGGTTGGTTCAAATCGAGCAGCGGGTCTTTTTTTGCGCTCTCAGAAGTACAAGACGACCGCCGGGCCGGGAGCATTAAATGCCGAGTGGAAATTTTTTTGATTTTTTTTGGGGCCTTGCCAAGCTGGCCATGAAAAAGGGGGCCGAAGCCCCCTGTGGTCTTACATATTCGGATAGTTCGGACCGCCGCCGCCCTCTGGCGTGATCCAGACGATATTCTGGGTAGGGTCCTTGATATCGCAAGTCTTGCAATGCACGCAATTCTGCGCATTGATCTGCAGGCGGTCCTGGCCTTCGTCGGTCTTGACGAACTCGTACACGCCGGCTGGGCAGTAGCGCGCTTCCGGACCTGCAAATTTGGCAAGGTTGACGTTGACCGGCACCGAATTGTCCTTCAGCGTCAGGTGGATCGGCTGGTCTTCCGCGTGGTTGGTATTCGAGATGAATACCGACGACAGGCGGTCGAAGGTCAGCTTGCCATCCGGCTTGGGATAGGTGATTGGCGTGAATTCCGACGCTGGGCGCAGGCAGGCATGGTCCGGGGTCGAGTGGTGCAGGGTCCATGGCGCCTTGCCGCGGAACACGATCTGGTCGATGCCGGTCATGAGGGAGCCCAGGTACAGGCCCTTCTTCAGCCATGGCTTGACGTTACGCGCCACGTGCAGCTCTTCATGCAGCCAGGACTGTTCGAAGGCGGTCGGGTAGGCGGCCAGTTCGTCGGCGGAACGGCCGGCGCCCAGGGCAGCCACTACCGCTTCGGCCGCCAGCATGCCCGACTTGATGGCAGCGTGCGAGCCCTTGATGCGGCTCATGTTCAGGAAACCGGCGTCACAGCCGATCAGGGCGCCGCCCGGGAACACCAGCTTAGGCAGCGACTGCAGGCCGCCGGCGGTGATCGCACGCGCACCGTAGGAAATGCGCTTGGCGCCTTCGAAGAAGGTGCGGATTTCCGGGTGGGTCTTGTAGCGCTGGAACTCTTCGTACGGCGACAGGTAAGGGTTCTCGTAGTCCAGGCCGACCACGTAGCCGACCACGACCTGGTTGTTTTCCAGGTGATACAGGAAGGAGCCGCCGTAGGTCTTGGTATCGAGCGGCCAGCCGGTGGTGTGGATCACCAGGCCAGGCTTGTGCTTGGCCGGATCGATTTCCCACAATTCCTTGATGCCGATGCCGTAGGACTGCGGATCCTTGCCCTTGTTCAGGTCGAACTTTGCCATCAGCTGCTTGCCCAGGTGGCCACGTGCGCCTTCGGCGAACAGGGTGTATTTGCCATGCAGTTCCATGCCCAGCTGGAAGTCAGGGCCAGGCTCGCCATCGCGCTTCACGCCCATATTGCCGGTCGCAACGCCTTTGACCGAACCGTCATCGTTGTACAGGATTTCGGCGCCGGTGAAGCCCGGGAAAATTTCCACGCCCAGGGCTTCGGCCTGCTGGCCCAGCCAGCGCACCACATTGCCCAGCGAAATCACGTAGTTGCCGTGGTTTTCGAAGCACTTCGGCAGCATGAAGTTCGGCGTCTTGAAAGCCTTGGTCTCGGTCAGGAACAGCACGCGGTCTTCGGTGACTTCGGTGTTCAGCGGCGCGCCCAGCTCTTTCCAGTTAGGGATCAGCTCGGTCAGGGCCTTCGGGTCCATCACGGCGCCGGACAGGATGTGGGCGCCGAGTTCGCCGCCTTTTTCCAGCACGACCACGGAGATGTCCGGGTTCAGTTGCTTGATCTTGATCGCTGCCGACAGGCCAGCAGGGCCGCCGCCAACGATCACAACGTCATACTCCATTGCCTCGCGCGGGCCATACTGTTCTACAAGGTTGCTCATAGCGTTTTTATAAGAATGTTTGAAAATTCGGTGCAGGAAATAGAACGAGTGTGCTCTTTTTTCCCTGGGATTGCAACGGTGGCGCCATTGTGAGGGCTAATATTAGACGTGGCAATCTAATAAGGAGGTTTTTTGTGTCATCATGTCGGAACGGAATCATAAGGAGTAGCCGGTGGGGATCGAAGTTAATTTTGAGGGCAAGATTGCCCTGATCACGGGCGCTTCCAGCGGGCTTGGCGCCCGTTTCGCCAAGGTGCTGGCCAAGGCCGGATGCCAGGTGGTGCTGGCTTCGCGCCGCATCGAACGCTTGAAAGAATTGCGTGCCGAAATCGAAGCCGATGGCGGCGCCGCCCATGTGGTCACACTGGACGTGACCGATTACGCCAGCATCAAATCCGCCATCGCCCATGCTGAAACCGAGGCTGGGCCGATCGACATCCTGGTCAATAATTCCGGTGTATCAATGACGCAACGTTTGCTCGATGTGTCGCCGGAAGATTATGACTTCGTCATGGATTGCAACCTGCGCGGGGCCTTTTTCGTGGCGCAGGAAACGGCCAAGCGCATGATTGCGCGCGCCAAGGGCGATCCGCGCAAGCAGCACCGGATCATCAATATCGCGTCGGTGGCGGGCTTGCGCGTGCTGCCGCAGATTGGCGTGTACTGCATGAGCAAGGCGGGCGTGGTGCAGATGACCAAGGCCATGGCGGTGGAGTGGGGCAAGTATGGGATTAATACCAATGCCATTTGCCCGGGCTATATCGAGACCGAGATTAACGAGGATTACTTTGCCAGCGACCAGGGCAAACGGCTGATCGACATGTTGCCGCGCAAGCGGGCGGGGAAGCCGGAGGATCTGGATGGGCTGTTGCTCCTGCTGGCAGGGGACGAGGCGCACTTTATCAATGGCGCGATCATCTCTGCTGATGACGGCATGATGGCGGGCTGAAACAGCTTGGGTGGGGTCAGCGCGCCCCAGCCAGCTTATGTACGAGCTCCGTCGCCGTCGCCGCCCCGAATTTGCGCATCAAACTGGCCCGATGCATCTCCACCGTCCTTGGCGACAGCCCCGCATCGCGCGCAATCATCTTGCTGGTCTTGCCCTCGACCAGCAGGGCGGCAATTTCCCGTTCGCGCGGGGTGAGGGCGGCGGAAACCGGCCTCTGTTCCGACACATCTTCAAACGTCCAGATGCCGGCGCCCAATGGCTGGGCCGCATCGAGCGCGCGTCCGGTCACATGGCACCAGAACAGTTCACCATTAGCACGGCGCATGATGCGCTCATCCGAATAACGCCCCCTGGCATTCATGATGGGGATGATGCGGTCCCCGGTCCTCAGGTATTCATCCTGGGTCGGGTACAAGACCTGGAACGACTGGCCGTCCAACGCGCCGGCGCCGTAGCCGAACATGGCGGCCAGCGCATCGTTGCCGGCCTGGATCACACGGTTGTGGGACACGCACATGCCTACCGGGGCGAATTTGAAGATGGATTCGTAATTGATCGGCATTGCGGTATTTCTACGGTATTGAAGTTTAGGCGGGCGTATTCTATCCTCAATCGCCTTCTGGCCATTTGAACAAGGAGACATGATGAACAAGATTTACCCGGATGCCAAGGCCGCCCTGGCCGGCATCGTGGCCGACGGCCAAACCATTGCGGTCGGCGGCTTCGGCCTGTGCGGCATCCCGGAAGCGCTGATCGCTGCCCTGCGCGATAGCGGCGCCACCGGCCTGACCGCCATTTCCAATAACGCCGGCGTGGACGGCTTTGGCCTGGGCCAGCTGCTGGAAACGCGCCAGATCAAGAAAATGATCTCCTCCTACGTGGGCGAGAACAAGGAGTTCGCGCGCCAGTTCCTGGCCGGCGAGCTGGAACTGGAATTCACCCCGCAAGGCACGCTGGCTGAAAAGCTGCGCGCCGGCGGCGCGGGCATCCCGGCCTTCTTCACCAAGACCGGCGTCGGCACCATCGTTGCCGATGGCAAGGAAATCCGTGAATTCGATGGCGAACAGTATGTGATGGAGCGTTCGCTGGTGGCCGACGTGTCGCTGGTCAAAGCCTGGAAGGCGGACAAGTCGGGCAACCTGGTGTTCCGCAAGACCTCGCGCAACTTCAACCCGAATGTCGCTGCTGCCGGCAAGGTCTGCGTGGTGGAAGTGGAAGAAATCGTTGAAGTCGGTGCCATCGATCCGGATGCCGTGCACCTGCCGGGCATCTACGTGCACCGCATTGTGCTCAACGCCACCCCGGAAAAACGCATCGAACAGCGCACCGTGCGTGCCAACTAAGGAGAAGACAACATGGCATGGACTCGTGATGAAATGGCCGCGCGCGCGGCGAAAGAGCTGCAGGACGGCTTCTATGTGAACCTGGGTATCGGCTTGCCAACCCTGGTCGCCAATTATGTGCCGCAAAATATCGAAGTATTCCTGCAGTCGGAAAACGGCTTGCTGGGCATCGGCCCGTTCCCGACCGAAGCGGAAGTGGATGCTGACCTGATCAACGCCGGCAAGCAAACCGTGACCGCACTGCCGGGCGCCGCTTATTTCAGCTCGGCCGATTCGTTCGCCATGATCCGCGGCGGCAAGATCAACCTGGCGATCCTGGGGGCGATGCAGGTATCGGAAAAGGGCGACCTGGCCAACTGGATGATCCCGGGCAAAATGGTGAAAGGCATGGGCGGCGCAATGGACCTGGTCGCCGGCGTCAAGAAAGTCGTGGTGCTGATGGAGCACGTCGCCACGGCCAAGGATGGCTCGACTTCGCACAAGCTGCTGAAGAAATGCGACCTGCCGCTGACCGGGGTGGGCGTGGTCGACATGATCATCACCGACCTGGGCGTGATGGAAGTAACGCCAACCGGCATCAAGGTGACCGAACTGGCGCCAGGGGTGACGCGCGAGGAGATTGCCGCAGCCTCCGGCGTGGAACTGTCGTTCGCCTGAACGGAAAGCTGAATCGAGAAGGGGACGCTGCGGCGTCCCTTTTTCATTCCAGGGCGCGGGAAAGCCGGCAGGATCCAGCAGTGCGGGGAGGGAAGGTGCATCCCGATCTGTAGCACGAAGAAGAAGGGACGCCGAAGCGTCCCCTTGCTACTTATTGGCCTTTAACGTAAGTGTACTTACGTTTGCGTACCGACTTGATCTTCGGCTTGACCTCGGTGGAGTTAATCGACGAAGGATCGTAACCCGAGCCGATCACCACCGAAAAACGGCGCGGGGTGGAAGAGCCAGGACCACCTGGCTGGTTTGGCGGCTCCGCGTCGCCTGGGGATCGCACTGCTACGCCGCTGGCAAGCACCGGCGATGGAGGCAGGCCGCCGCCAGCGAAGACAGAAGAGCGGGTGCCACCGCAGGTGCCGTCGGCACCGATCGCGCCGGATGCGTTGAACAGGCTGACAACGTAGCCGCGTGCCTCACCCAGGGCGGTGGAGCAGCTGGCAGCGTTGCCGACGATTGGGCGGTTGGTACTGAACATGACCGTGCCGGCAACAATCAGCGAAGAGGTCACAACCTGCTCGCCTTGCTGCAACTGCATGAACCAGCCGCGGCTGCTGCCGTTTGGCAGCACATTTGGCGAGTTGCAATCGGTCGGCGACGTGCTGTTGGTCAGGCTGGAATCCATGTTCAGGCCGGCTTCGTCAGTTGTGGGTTTATCGGCCAGGTTGTCCAGCGCCACATAGAAGCGGTTGGCGGTCGACGTGTACGGATACTGCCAGGACAATGGGTGTTCGCGGTCGCCGCTGCCCAGCGCCACGTAGACCGAGCCCTTGGAGTAAAGCAGCGCCGGGCCGAACATGAACTTGCGTGGGCTGGTCGACTGGTTGGTGTAAGCCACGCGATACATGCGCCAGTTGGTCTGGTTCTGGGCCGTTTTGGTGGTCGGCCCGTCAATGAAGTCGATGCGGTAGACATTGCCACCCAGGTCGGCCGCGTAAGCATAGTCAACCGCGCCGTCATTGTCGATGTCGATCATCGAAACGTCGCCGACGACACTGCGCTTGGTCCTGAAGCTGCCCAGCAGGGTGCCGGATTCGGCATCCAGGATGTAGACGAAGCCACCTTTGCCGGCCACGCAGGTTGGCAAGCCGGTGTTGGCATCTTCGCAGTTGTCGTAGCCGCCGCCCATCACGATGACCGGACGGCTTGTCGAATAGCCTTTGATGAAGGCGACCGATGGAATGGACCAGGTCTGGCCGATACCCTCAAAGCCAGGGGTACAGCCGCTGTCGTTGGCCAGGTTCGGGCAACCGGCCGACCACATCAGGCGTGGGCTGTCGATATTGGTGACATCCAGGCCGTACACCATGCGGCCGCCGCGGCGCATGGTTGGATAGATCCAGATCTTCTTGGGGTCGGTGGCATTGGCTGGCTGGTTCTGGTACACGCCAGTGGAACCGTCGAAGAAGTAGTCTTTCGGGCTGCCGACTGCGGCGACGTCGCCAGGACCTGCCACGTTCGGGTAGTTCACCAGCGGGGTCTGGTCTTTCAGGCGTCCCAGGCGGCTGAAGAATTCAGGCGCGACGAAGGCCCAGCGCTCCTTGCCGTTGCTGGCATCGACCGCGCGGAACATGCCGTCATTGGAACCGTAGAACACGAAGACATTGTTGTCGTCGTAGGCCAGCGGCAGCGGGCGCGAGTGGATCACGTCGCCGTGGATCGACGGGCGGGTGGTGTCGGTCGGCATGTTCGGGCCGCGTTCCTGGTTGACGTCGGCGCCCTTGATGAAGTTCACCAGGTCGGCCGACAGGCCGCTATTGGTGGTATTGAAGGTCACCAGCGTATTGTTGCCAGGGACGCGGGTGTAAATGGTGCGGCTGACGGCATAGGTCGGGTCGCCGGTATTGCTCGGGTTGTTGCCGTTGCGCAGGACTTGCGCCGCCGCGCCTTTTTCAACCGACGGGCCGTCCGGCGCATCGGAGTAAGGCGACACACCGCGGGGCAGGCTGCGGCAGCCGCTCGATGGGTCAGGGTTGATGCCGAGACCGTCCCAATACGGTCCCTTTTCGGTGGTCCAGTAGCTGAGCGCACAATCGGTAATGAAACCGGTGTTTTCATTGACTGCCAGGTTGCCGTTGGCGTCGCCCAGCTTGACCTGGGAGCCATCGAGCACCAGCTGGTAGCGTTTCAGGTTGCCGAACCAGCGCGGTTTGGCATCCGGGTCAGGACGGAACATGCCGATGAAGACCTGGTTCTGGTTTTGCGAACGGTTGGTGGCGTTGACCGGCAGCGAAGTCGAGGCAAAGGTGGTGTTTACCGCCAGCACCTCGCCAATGATCTGGTTCAGCGCATCGAGGATGGCTTGCTGGCTCTTGGCGGCAAAGTACTTGCCGCCGCCGGCCTTGGCCATGCTCAGCATCAGCTTGGTGTGCTCGATATTCTGCTGTGCGTTGTACACGTCGATGGTATAGAACGTCACCTTCGACTTCATCGTGCTGGCAGGGATTGGCACGCCCTTGTCGTGCATGAAGCGCGCCCACTCGTCGGCATTCCATGGATTGGCATCGGTGGTTTCACTGCCGGTCGGGACGTTGGTCACGGTGCTGTTGACGCCGTTGATCGCGTACGAGGCGGTGCCGACCGGGCAAATCTTGCTGCCGTCATTGAGCGCCGAGCCGATCTTGCAGCCGTCGGTGTAGTTGCCGCAAGTAGTAGGCCACGGTGCCACATTCAGTTCAGTGCCGGCAGCGCTCTGGCTGGCATAGCAGGCGGAAGTCTGGCCGATATTTGTCACGCTCTGGACGGTCTGGGTCGAAAAGTTCGGCAGGCCAAGCTGGCGCGTATTGCCGCCCAGGCTTTGCAACTGGGTGGTATTGGCCGAATCGTCCTTGGTCGGGCCGCTCTGGTCCGGGTTGGTGACGAAGATGACAATGGTCTTGGCGCAGCTGGCGTCGTCGGTCAGCGGCGACTTGAACGGCACCCAGCGGCTGACATAGCCGGACGGGTCGGCAATCGACGACGGCGTGACGCCCTGTGCGGCGGAGTAGCCCGGGCGCCCGCCCAGGTAGTTGTACACGTCGTACATCAGGTTGCCGTACATCGTGCCGGAATTGCGCTTTTCGATCGGGCTGGTGATGCCGTTGTCGATGGTGTCGAGGCGGTTGTAAAAGGCGTTCTTGGCCGACGGCGTCATGGGCTGCACCTGGAAGCGCACGAAGCCGCCGTTGTCGTTGGCATTACCGTCAGTGACGAACTCGAACAGGCCGACGTTGACCTTGTCGTCCAGGCCGGAAATCGCGCTCCGGATCGCGCGCACTTCGGATTGACCCTGGGTCAGGCCGCCTGGCCACTTCTGTGCCTGGCGCGACCAGTTGGACGTATTGTCCAGCACAATCAGGATGCGCGGATTGATCGAGGTGCCGGCCGAGGCACCTGTGAAAATATCGATGTCGTCAGCGCCAGCTGGGAACGACAGGAGGGTGGCGCATGCACCGAGGCTGGCGGCCGCGGTGATCATTAGCTTTTTTGGCATGGCTGGCTCTCAAATATAAGCGGGCTAGTTATTTGCAGGAAGTTTCGATATTGTCGGTCGAGACGCGCATGGCGACGCCCTGGACCATCTGGACTTCCGATTGGACCTGCTGGTCCTGGCTGGTGGCAGTCATTTCCCAGACGGAATCCGCGCACATCGAATTACCACCGCCGGGGCTGGTAATGCCAAAGTCCTGGTTGGCGCCGACGCTGCAGCCGCGGTCTTCTTCGAGGCTCAAATCAAGTTCGTTGCTCTTGATCTTGCGCACCTTGACGCATTTCGCTGGGCTCAGCGTGGTGACGATATCGACCACGCCGTCCCCATTGAGGTCGAAGCAACGGTGGTTACTGTTCAGGCAGGGCTGGTTTAGCGCATCGCTAGGCGTGTCAAAGAAGCGGGTGCTGGACATTGCCTCGTCGAGTACGCTGCGGCTGGCGGCAATGCCCTCGTCGCGGTTTTGCATATTGTTGACGACCTGGATGCTGGACTTGCCCAGGTTGAAGGTCGTCATGGCCAGCAAGGTGATCAGCACGAGCATGACCAGTGCTACCACCATGGTCATGCCGCTTTGCTGTCGGAATGCAGGGTGTTTCATCAGGATTTCCTTCCGGCCACGTTAGGCAGGCCAATCAGTGAAGTGAAGACGTGGCGTTTGTATTTGTCGTTGGCGGCGCTGATGACGTTCTGTTGGCCATTGGCGTTCGAACCCAGCACATAGGACTTGCGATCGGTGTAACCCATGGATGGGCTCAGCGTGCGCGCCAGCAGGTGCAGCTTGACCGAAACGACGTTGCCCCAGTCGCTGGCGTTGACCGTGGTGCCGAAACTGTCGGCGACGCCGTCGCCGTCGCTGTCGAGGCCATATTCGAGCTGCATGTTCTCAATGCCTTCGGCCAGCGGCACGATCTGCACCGACATGGCGCCGTTCTTGCTCACCACTTCGGCACGCTTGAGGGTGGGGATGCCGTCGCCCGCCAGGCTGTTGTTGGCCACGAAGTAGATATGCGTCAGCAGGCGCCGTACGTCGGCCGGGCTGCCGCTGTTATTGATTGGCGTGCAGTTGTACTTATGCAGGGTGAAGCCACTGTTGACGGCCGAGATCTGGTAGTGCTTGGTCTTGTCGTTCGAGCCCAGTTCATAGTCGTTGGAGCATTGCGACGCCTGGAAGAACGGGCCACCGGCAGTCGCGTCTTCGCAATCGGCAGCGCCGACCACGCAGGTGTGGGTATGGCGCACTACGACCACATCGGTATTGGCTTTGACGTCGGACAGGCAACCGAGCGAATTGCTGTTGTCGTAGCCTTGCACGGCGAAGGCGATGGCACCGCGCATATTGGTCAGGTCGACATCGCAGGGGTCGGGCAGGGCGGCTGGCGCAGTCAGTTCGACCGGGTCGTATTCGGAGTAATAGCCGGCGTTGCGCAAGTCGCCGGTCATCAGTTGCATGGCGTAGCGCCCATTCTCCACCTGGCGGTTGGCGCGCTCAATTTCCATTTGCGCGGAGCTGTTGCTGGTGAACAGGGTCGACAAACCGGCAAGCATCAGCATGCCGACGGCGACTGCCACCATCAGCTCAACCACGGTAAAGCCTTGCTCGCGACGGCGATAAATCTGCATGGATGGGCTCCTCATTTGCAGTCCAGTTGAGGAATCAGGACCTGGGCGGCGATCAGGCGGCGATAGTTTTCGTCGCCGAATTGATTCTGTCCGCAGCCCAGGGCTGGAGCCTGGGTGGCGTGCAAGCCTTGCCAGGCGACGGCCACCTGGACAATGCCGGGCTTGCAAACGCCTGGGGTAGGGTCGGCAGCCTGCAACTGCGTAATGCAGCCGCGCGCGCCGATCATGGCGCCGACCTTGGTATTGCTATCGGTTTCTGCCGCACCCTTCAGCAAATTGCTCCACTCGCAGACATCGCGGGTGGCGCCAACGGCAATGGCGCTGCAGTCGGCCGGTTGCGCGTCGCCGGTGCCGATATTGCTGGACTCGTAGCTGGCGCTGTTCTTCGGGTTGCCTTGCAGGCGGGCGGTCATGTCGTCCAGCAGGATCACCGCCTGGGCGCGCTGGTAGGATTCGATCGAGCCGACGCTGGCTTTGGACTGGAAGACGGCAATGCCGAGCAGGCCGAAAGCGAGGATCACGATCGTGACCAGCACTTCAATCATTGTGATGCCGCGTTGGCGGCGCATGGTTGGTCTTAGCATGATGTGGGTTGCACGTTCGGGCGGCCACCGAGGTCAATCTTGATGCAGCTGGCTTTGCCGGTGGAAGACGTAATGGAGAACTGCAGGTTGCTGTCGCCCTTGACACGGCCCGCAGCGGTGAACGTCACGCCGGTTGCCGGACCGGCGACCGTGATCGACGGGCGCGTGGTAAAGCTGGCTAGCACCGGTTCGCCGGCATTCGGGCTCGGAATCGTCCAGCCCGTGTTCCAGTTGGTGGAAGGGGTGATCGTCACATCCTTGTTGCGCTTGATGGCCTCGCTGCGCGCACGCAGGATGCTGGTGAACAGGTCGGAAGACGTGCTCTTCAAGCGCTGGTTGGTGATGAAGTCCTGCATGGCAGGCATGCCGACCGCTGCCAGGATGCCGGTGATTGCCACCACCAGCATCATCTCGGTAAGACCGAAACCGTGTTGGCGCTTCATGGCGTCACCACTTGTCGGCGGGCAGCTTGGTGCCGGCCTGGTCGATGCTGAGGTTGCCATCGCTGGCCTGGCCGCTGCCGGCGACTGGCGTCGCGGTAATCGTGAACCGTGGCGGTGGTCCGCTGTCGGTCTGGATGGTGATCGTGTACCACTTGGACACGGAGCTTGGCGTTTGCATGTTCAGGCCGCTCACCGAGTCCTTGTAGACGCGAGCATCGGCCAGGAATTGCTGCTCGCGCTGGGCCAGGTCAAGCAGGTGCTGCTGTGCAGCTGCCCGGTTGCCGCGGACCACGTAGCGGGTGTAGTTGGGGATAGCGACTGCTGCGAGGATACCGACGATGACGACGGTGATCATCACCTCTATCAAGGTGAATCCACGGTGGCTTGGGTTTCTCATCCTGGCTTCCGTTATAAGTGCATTATTAGTGAGTTTATTCTAGGGCGCATGTTTCCTTAAGTCAACATTCGCGCCGTGACTATTCGTTACATTCTCACCACAAAAAAAGACAGGCCCCATGCACGATTGCATGGGGCCTGTCTTAATAGTAGTGAACGTAGCGGCTTACTCGGCGGTTGCTGCCAGGCCTTCCGCGGCAGCCGGCTGGGCCGGTGCGTTCAGCGGGGTCGGATTGGCCAGTTCGCGCTTCAGGGTATCCATGTCCAGCTCGCCTTCCCATTTGGCGACCACCAGGGTAGCCACGCCGTTGCCGACGAAGTTGGTCAGGGCGCGGCACTCGCTCATGAAGCGGTCGATGCCCAGGATCAGGGCCATGCCCGCCACCGGGATGCTTGGCACCACGGCCAGGGTCGCTGCCAGGGTGATGAAGCCGGCGCCGGTGATGCCGGAGGCGCCTTTCGAGGTCAGCATGGCAACGCCGAGGATGGTCAGTTGCTGCCACAGCGTCAGGTCGGTGTTGGTGGCCTGGGCCACGAACAGGGCGGCCATGGTCATGTAGATATTGGTGCCGTCCAGGTTGAAGGAGTAACCGGTCGGCACCACCAGGCCAACCACTGGCTTGGAGGCGCCCAGCTTTTCCAGCTTGCGCATCAGCGAAGGCAGGGCGCTTTCCGAGGACGAGGTGCCCAGCACGATCAGCAGCTCTTCCTTGATGTAGTAGATGAAGCGGCCGATCGAGAAGCCGGTGTACTTGGCGATCAGGCCCAGCACGATGAACACGAACAGGAAGCAGGTCAGGTAGAACGAACCCATCAGCTTGGCCAGCGGCAGCAGGGAAGCGATGCCGTACTTACCGATGGTAAAGGCCATGGCGCCGAAGGCACCGATCGGGGCGGCCTTCATGATGATGTTGACCATGCCGAAGAAGGCATGCGAGACCTCGTCGACCAGCTTGGTGACTGGACGGCCGCGCTCGCCCAGCAGGGACAGGGCGAAGCCGAACAGCACGGCAACCAGCAGCACCTGCAGGATGTCGCCTTTGGCGAAGGCATCGAACACGGTGTTAGGGATGATGTTCAGCAGGAAGTCGACGGTAGTCAGCGACTTGGTCTTGTCGGTGTACTGGGCGATGGACTTGGTGTCCAGGGTGTGCGGGTCGGCGTTGAAGCCGGCGCCAGGCTGCATGAAGTTGGCCACAGCGAGGCCGATGATCAGGGCGAAGGTCGAGACAATCTCGAAGTACAGCAGGGCTTTGCCGCCGACGCGGCCGATCTTCTTGACGTCCTGCATGCCGGCGATGCCGCTCACCACGGTACAGAAGATGACCGGGGCAATGATCATTTTGATCAGTTTGATGAAACCGTCGCCAAGCGGTTTCATGGCCACGGCGTCGGTCGGCAGGTAGATGCCGAGCATAACGCCGCAGAAAATGGCGAATAGTACCTGGACGTACAGTACTTTATAAAAGGGTTTCTTTTCCATGATGAGGGGCCTCATTTGTCTCCGAATATCCTCATCATGGCAAACGGGTTGCCTTGCCGCTATTGTGTGTATCCCCATTGTGGAAAACCACAATGCGTGGCGTGCTGCGATGGGGCAGGACTTATAATCCTGGCATGACTCTCCAACCCTACCTCGACACCTTCCCCCAACTCGCCGACGGCGTCTTTGTCCATCCATCGGCACAAATCATCGGCGACGTCAGCGTCGGCCGCGATGCCTCAATCTGGTGCAATGCGGTACTGCGCGGCGATGTGAACCGCATCACGATCGGCCAGGGCAGCAATGTGCAGGACTTTGCCATGTGCCATCTGTCGCACCGCTCTGCCGCCAAGCCGGAAGGCGCGGCGCTGACGATTGGCCAATTCGTCACGATTGCGCATTCGGTACTGCTGCATGGCTGCACCATCGGCGACGAATGCCTGGTCGGCATGGGCTCGATCATCATGGACGATGTGCTGATCGAAAAGCATGTGATGGTGGGCGCGGGCAGCCTGGTGGCGCCCGGCAAGGTGCTGAAGAGCGGCGGGCTGTATGTCGGCCGGCCCGCGATGCGCATCCGCGAGCTGACCGAACAGGAGATTGCGCATTTCCGGTACTCGGCCGAGCACTATATGCGCCTGAAGAACAACTACCTGGCCCAGAGGGCCTGATTACTGGGCGACCCAGCCGCCATCCATATTCCAGGCCACGCCGCGCATCTGCTTGGCCGCGTCGGAGCACAGGAAGACCGCCATGGCGCCCAGTTCTTCCGGCGTGACGAACTCGCCGGACGGCTGTTTTTCCGCCAGCAGTGCGGCTTTGGCGGCCTCGTTGGACAAGCCTTCCTTCTCGGCCCGCGCATCGACCTGTTTCTGCACCAGTGGGGTCAAGACCCAGCCCGGGCAGATGGCGTTGCAGGTGATGCCGGTCTTGGCGGTTTCCAGCGCGGTGGCCTTGGTGAAGCCGACCAGACCATGCTTGGCCGCGACATAGGCCGACTTGCCGGCCGACGCCACCAGCCCGTGCACCGAAGCGAGGTTGATGATGCGGCCCCAGTTGCGCGCTTTCATATGCGGCAGCGCCAGGCGGGTGGTGTGGAAGGCCGAAGTCAGGTTGATGGCAATGATGGCGTCCCAGCGGTCAACGGGGAAGTCTTCGACATTGGCCACATGCTGGATGCCGGCGTTATTCACCAGCACGTCGACACCGCCGAAACGGTTGGCGGCATACGTCATCATCGCGTCGATGTCCGCGGGTTTGCTCATGTCCGCGCCGTGGTAGCCGGCCTGTACGCCGAATTCGGCGGCCAGCGATTCCTGCAGCTTGGCGATTTCCGCCGCGTCGCCAAAGCCGTTCAAAACGATGTTGGCGCCTTCCGCTGCCAGACTGCGTGCGATGCCCAGGCCGATGCCGGAAGTGGAGCCGGTAACGAGCGCGGTTTTGCCGCGTAAAGTCGTGCTGACCATTTGGTCCCCTATAATTAGTTAGCCAATGTAGAATGTAGCGCAAAAACCAATAGTACGGGGAGCGAGGAACCGAATGCCAGAAGCGAAAATCAAGTCCGTTCAGTGTTTCTCCATGTCTGGCTTGCACCAGATGGCATACAAGGAATGGGGCGAGGAAGACAACCCGAACGTGCTGGTTTGCGTGCACGGCGTGACCCGTGTTTCGGACGATTTTGACAATCTTGCACAGTCACTGTGCAAGGAATACCGGGTGGTCTGTCCCGACGTGGTGGGCCGCGGCCGTTCCGGCAGCCTGGTCAACCCGCAGCTCTACCGTCTTCCCCAATATGTGAGCGATATGGTGACGCTGCTGGCGCGCGTGCTGGCCAATGGCGAGCGACAGACGGTCGACTGGTTCGGCACCTCGATGGGCGGCTTGATCGGCATGGGCCTGGCCTCGCTGCCGGACAGTCCGGTCAGCAAGCTGGTATTGAATGATATCGGCCCTACATTGGATTGGGTGGCCATCCAGCGCATCGGCGACTACATCGCCCAGGAAGTGCGCTTCCCGACCTTCAAGGCTGGCGCCGAATTCGTCAAGATGGTGTCGACCACCTTTGGGGAACACACCGATGCGGAGTGGCACAAGCTGGCCGCCGACGTGCTGCGCCAGGAGAAGGATGGCTCGTGGGTACGCCACTACGATATGGGCCTGGCCTTGCCGTTCCAGTCGGTGACGCCGGAATCGGCCAAGGCTGACGAGGCAATGCTGTGGGCCGCCTACGATGCGATCCGCTGCCCGACCCTGCTGGTACGCGGCGAAAATTCGGACCTGCTGTCGCGCGAAACGGCCGAGGCCATGACGCAGCGCGGCCCGAAAGCCAAGCTGGTGGAAATCCCGAACGTTGGCCACGCGCCGACTTTCCTGCACGACGACCAGATCGCGATCGCGAAAGATTTTTTGTTGAACCACTAAGAGAGAAGCATGGACATCAAACGTTTTCACGTAGGTAAGCGCATGTCTGAAATCGCCGTGCACAACGGTACCGTGTACCTGGCCGGCCAGATCGCCGAAAAGGGCGGCGACATCAAGGCGCAGACCACTGAAGTGCTGGGCCACATCGACCGCCTGCTGGCCGAAGCCGGCAGCGATAAAGCGCACATCCTGCGCGCCCAGATCTACATCACCGACCTCGCCAACTTCGCCGCGATGAATGAAGTGTGGGAAGCCTGGGTTGTGGAAGGCCACACCCCGCCGCGCGCCACCGTCCAGGCGCAACTGGCAAATCCCGACTGGCTCGTCGAAATCGTGGTGACGGCCGCCCAATTCTAAGAAAGTTTGTAATGGTTTCAATCGCGGCTCTCAATAGCGCAACGACGGACCAGCTGGTACAAGGCTTGTCCGCCGATGACGGGGCGCGCGTGCTGGCTGCGCTTGATCACGCCAGCCAGGCGTACAGCGGACGTATCACCGGCCACGGGCAAGATGCCCTGGAATTTGCCATCGGGGTGGCCAGCACACTGGCTATCCTTCGCACCGATGCGGAAACCCGTATCGCGGCACTGATGTTCGAGCTCACACTGCTCGACGCTGACACTGCTCCCTCCATCGAACCCCGCTACGGCAAGGAAGTCAACGACCTGGTGGCTGGCGTGCGCCAGCTGATACGCCTGCGCGAACTGACGCTGGCATCCTCCGGCAGTGCCGCGCGCACCAAGACCGCGGCGCAGCAGGCTGTCGCCCAGGTCGAGTCGCTGCGCAAGATGCTGCTGGCGATGGCCACGGATATGCGCGTGGTGCTGGTGCGGCTGGCTTCCTGCTGCACCACGTTGCGCTATTTTTCCGACATCAAGCGCTTCGATGAAGTGACGCGCGCTTATGGCCGCGAGACCCTGGACCTTTACGCGCCGCTGGCCAACCGCCTCGGCATCTGGCAGATCAAGTGGGAACTGGAAGACCTGTCTTTCCGCTTCATCGAGCCGGAGACCTATAAGCGCATTGCGAAGATGCTGGAAGAGAAGCGCATGGCGCGCGAGAGCTTCGTCACGTCTTCCATTGCTCGCCTGCAGGCCGAACTGGCCTCGGCAGGCATCAAGGCCGAAGTGTTCGGCCGGCCCAAGCACATCTACTCCATCTGGAACAAGATGAAGGGCAAGGACCTGGACTTCTCGGAACTGTACGATGTGCGCGCCTTCCGCGTCATCGTGGATGACGTGAAGACCTGCTATACGGTGCTCGGCGTCGTCCACAATATCTGGACCCCGATCCCGAAAGAATTCGACGATTACATTTCCCGTCCCAAGCCGAACGGCTACCAGTCCCTGCACACCGTGGTGACTGCGGACGATGGCCGCCCGCTCGAAGTGCAGATCCGCACCCAGGAGATGCACAACTTCGCCGAATACGGCGTGGCGGCGCACTGGCGCTACAAGGAGGAGGGCGGTTCCAACTTCAAAGGGCAGCAATACGACGAGAAAATCGCCTGGCTGCGCCAGCTGCTGGCCTGGAAAACCGAGGTGGCCGATGCTGTGGTCAATAACGAAGACCAACAGCGCGAGTGGGTGGAAAAGCTCAAGTCCACCACGCTGGACGACCGCATCTTCGTGCTGACGCCGCAGGCGCGCGTGATCGAACTGCCGGTCGGCGCTACGCCGATCGACTTCGCCTACCACCTGCACAGCGATGTCGGCCATCGCTGCCGCGGCGCGCGCGTCGACGGCCAGATGGTACCGCTGAATACCCCGTTGAAAAGCGGGCAAACTTGCGAAGTCATTACAGCCAAAGGGGCGCCCGGTACGGCCGGGCCGTCGCGCGATTGGCTGAGCCCAGGTTACACCGTCTCGAACCGTACCCGTACCAAGGTGCGGGCATGGTTCCACGCCATCGATATCCAGGAAACGGTCGCCAACGGTCGCTCCCTGGTTGAGAAATCGCTGCAGCGTGAAGGGAAGACTGCTGTCAACCTGGAAACGCTGGCGCAAAAGCTTGGTTTTGGCAAGGTTGACGACCTGTTCCTGGCCGTTGGCAAGGATGAGTTTTCATTGCGTCATGTCGAAGCGGCCTTGCGGGACCCGGCTGAAGCGGAGGAAGACTCCACCGATCAGGTTGCAGTTAATAAGAGCCGCAATTCCAGTGTTGAATCAGGCGCTAAATCCGGCGTGCTGGTGGTCGGAACGGATGGCCTGATGACCCAATTAGCCAAATGCTGCAAACCGGCGCCGCCCGATCCAATTGTTGGTTTTGTCACGCGCGGAAAAGGCGTCTCGATTCACCGCGCCTCATGTAAAAACTTCGCTGAAATGCGCGCTAAAGCGCCGGAGCGTGTCATTGTCACCGAATGGGGCGCGGCGCGGTCCGATACGGTATTCCCGGTCGATTTATTTGTTTTGGCGACCGACCGCCAGGGTTTGCTGCGCGATATCTCCGAGATTTTCTCGCGCGAGAAAATCAACGTCACCGGGGTTAATACCCAATCCGCTAAAGGCCAGGCCCGCATGACATTTACAGTCGAAATCGGCGCCACCAGTCAGCTGCAGAAAGCCCTCGCCGCCATCGGCGAAGTCACCGGCATCCTCGAAGCTCGCCGCGCCTGACGCTTGTCCCGGCGCCACCATTCTGTGCGGCCGTCCGGATTATGCCAGCCCTTGGCGCGTTGCTGCCAACTATTGGCGCGCGGTGCGGCTGAACATATCGGCGAGCAGGTCGGCGGTTCGGCGAACGCTGGGGGATTTGCGGACGTCATCGTGAATGACCATCCAGAGTTTGCGCTGCACCGGGCAATCGCTGCCGGCGATAATCAAACCGGTGGCCAGATAATCGGGCAGGACAGCTATGCCGAGGCCTGCCCGGGTTGCCGATGCGATGACCCCCAGCTCATTGCTGCTTAAAATAAAGCGCCGTCCGGCGGCAAATATCTTGAGCCATTCCTGTTGCGGTGTTTCAGCCAGGCTTTCGTCGTAACCGATAAATTCCCACCTGCCAGCATCCCGCCCGGCGAGATATTCGCTTGTCGCGCAAAGATAATAATGGACTGTTGCGACCTGCCGCACCGCCAGATCGGGCGTCTGTGGCCGCTTGAACCGGATTGCAATCTCTGCCTCGCGGCGCGACAAGTCCACTTGCGCAGGTTCTGCTCCCAATTCGATGTCGATGTAGTCAAGCTCCGAGCGCATGCGCGGTAATTCGGGCGCGATCCAGTGCGCTGCAATCGCCGGTGGCGCCGAAATGCGTACGGAGTTTTGCGCTGCATTCGCACCGCTTGCCTGGCGCAGCAGTCCGTGGATTTCTTCCTCCACGCGCTGAGCCTGGGGCAGCAATGCCTTGCCCGCCTCCGTCAGCGCCCAGCCACGTGCGAAACGATCGAATAGCCTTACGGCGAGCACGCGCTCAAGTGCTTCAATTCGTCGCGACACCGTGGTGTGCTCGACGCCGAGTGTTCGCGCGGCAGCCGAAAAGGGAGCCCGCTGATGTGACGGCGAGAAAATAACGGAGGTCGTTCCAGTCTGGTGTGTCCATCGGTGCATTTTTGCACAGATGCCGCGAAGTTTTTGCAATTTTGCTCCGATGGGAGGCGCTGTATCGTTTGCAAAGGTCAAACCAATGGAGATTGCAATGAAGCGTTTCATATTTGCCGCGTTGATGCTGCCCAGCTTTGCCGGCGCTGCCGATGGCGCTGCTGCGGCCACCATGCCAGGCATTGCGAGCCTGGTCGGGGCCTGGGAGTTGATTGGTGCCTATCGCGAGCACCGGGATGGCAGCCGCAACGATGACTACGGTGCTAAGCCGCGTGGCATGCTAACCGTGGGGAATGACGGGCGCTACGCGCTACAGATCTACCATACCGAGCGGCCGCCTTTTGAAGGGGACTTCCGCGCCGCGGAAGCGCAAGAATACAAGCGCCTGCTGCTTGCCATGAGTACCCATTTCGGCACCCTCTCAGTGGAGGAGGGGAAGCTCGTATTCCATATCACAGCGGCCTCGAATCCCCAATGGGACGGAACGGTGCAAAGACGCGCCTATCAACTGCAAGGCGACGTCCTGGCATGGCGCGTTCCTCCTAGGCCCGATGGCGATGTGCCAATCTCAGCCTGGCGTCGCCTGCGCTAATGCCATGGCCTTGCCGGACGGTTTGCCGAGATACAGCGCTGCGCCAAGCAGCAACGGACCGCTTAGGGGGAACAAGGCGAGCAGCACAAGTGCTGGATGGCGAGCGCGGAAAGGCGTAAGCAGTAAGGAAGCGACAATAAAACCGCCCCGCAGGAAATGCGAAACTGATCTTGGGACGAAATCGAGGCTGATTGGGAGTGCATATGCAAGCAGCTCGAACCACTGGAGGACGAATAATACGATCCAGGAAACAGTGAGAGCGGTTGGCGCAGCGGTGGCGTCAGCTTCGCCTACCTTGAATAGGCACATGATCAATGCGAACGAGATGGCCGCGGCGGCATGGCCGAACAGGATGGCGTAGCCCAAGCCCGTATAGCCGCAGGCGCCTTCGAAGCCGGATCCAAACCAATTGCAAGGAGCGAGAGAAATAAAGGCATAGCCAGCAAGGGAGCCAATCAGAATTGCGGCGAGAAAGACGCCTGCGATACGCAGTAGTTGTTTCATTTCTCGGTCGCCATCCATGAAGTCTCTGCTTGCAGGGTGACGTGATCAATCCGGTGTTTTGAGAGCAGCATTGCTTTGACCTTGTGCAGGATTTGTGGCCAGGCCTGCAGATCGCTGATTTCAAGATGGCCAATGAGCGCCGGCTGGCCTGGCGACATTTCCCACACGTGCAGGTCATGCACGGAAAGCACGCCAGGCACTTCGGCCAAGTCCGCACCGATCTGGGCGTAATCGGCGCTGTCCGGCACGCCTTCCATCAAATGGTGAAACGATTCGCGCAGCACGCCGATGGTCGACTTCAGGATCAGCAGCGAGACGAGCAGGGAGAGAATCGGGTCAATCTGCATCCAGCCGGTCGCCATGATGACGCCGCCGGCGATCAGGGCGGCGACGGATCCGAGCAGGTCGCCCAGCACATGTACCAGCGCGGCACGGGTATTCATACTTTCCTTGTCGCGCGACAGGCTCCATGCAACGAGCAGGTTGACGGCCAGGCCAATCCCGGCAACCACCAGCACTGTGCCGCCTTTTACCGGCACCGGCGATGCAAAGCGCTGCACGGCTTCGAATACGATCCAGCCGACCACCAGCAACATGGCCAGGCCGTTGACGAAGGCTGCCAATGCTTCGGCGCGGCCGAAGCCGAAAGAATAGCGTGCGGAAGGGCGGCGTTTAGCAATCAGTTGCGCCAGCAGCGCCAGGCCAAGCGCAGCGGCATCGGTCACCATATGGCCGGCGTCGGAAATCAAGGCCAGCGAATTGGCCATGAAGCCGGCCACGACTTCGACCACGGCGAAGCCCAAAGTCAGTGCCAAGGCGGCTGCCAGGGCCGCCTGGCTGCGGTGTTCGTTGAAGTGGGCGTGTTGCGCGTCGCCGTCCAAATGGGCGTGAAGATGGGTTGAATCGTGGTTTTGCATGGTGGCCTGACTATATCAGCAATGTTTTCTTCGGAAAACACTTGTCACAGAGGGAAGGGCTCTCTATAATGCTGGCTCTCGGGCGGTTAGTTCAGCTGGTTAGAATACTTGGTCGACATCCAAGGGGTCGGGGATTCGAATTCCTCACCGCCCACCAGAACATTTTTATGTAGTACCATTGCAAAAGACACGGGCGGTTAGTTCAGCTGGTTAGAATACTTGGTCGACATCCAAGGGGTCGGGGATTCGAATTCCTCACCGCCCACCAGACATTTTGTAAGAGCGAGAAAGGCACACCGGTTATGACACCGCGAACTACCATCAAGGTTGGTGAGTGACGCTAGTCGATCGGCTTTCTTTTGCTTGTTCAATTGAAGAAAAACGCGGCTAGCCCGCGTTTTTTTTCGTCCATTTTTTCCAGCATTACCTTTTTCTTCCGGAGATCCATGATGGTTTCAATCCGACTGCCCGACGGTTCCGTCCGTCAATTCGATGCACCCCTGACCGTGGCGCAGGTTGCGTCCAACATCAGCACCAGCCTGGGCAAAGCAGCCCTGGCGGGCAAGGTTGATGGCAAGGTCGTTGACACTTCCTTCCTGATTGAAAAGGACTCCGACGTCGCCATCGTGACCGAAAAGGATCCGGAAGGCCTGGAAGTCATCCGCCATTCGACCGCCCACTTGCTGGCGTACGCCGTCAAGGAGCTGTTCCCTGATGCGCAAGTGACGATCGGACCGGTCATTGAAAACGGCTTCTATTACGACTTCTCCTACAAGCGCCCGTTCACCCCGGACGACCTGGTGGCGATCGAGAAGAAGATGGCCGAGTTGGCGAAGAAGGACGAGCAGGTGACCCGCAAGGTCCTGCCGCGCGATGAAGCCGTGGCCTACTTCAAGTCGATCAACGAACACTACAAGGCCGAGATCATTGCTTCGATCCCGTCCAATGAAGACGTGTCGCTGTACACCGAAGGCAAGTTCACCGACTTGTGCCGTGGCCCGCACGTGCCATCGACCGGCAAGCTGAAGGTCTTCAAGCTGATGAAGCTGGCCGGCGCTTACTGGCGCGGCGACAGCAAGAATGAAATGCTGCAGCGTGTGTACGGCACTGCCTGGACCAAGAAGGAAGACCAGGAGCAGTACCTGTTCCAGCTGGAAGAGGCTGAGAAGCGCGACCACCGCAAACTGGGCAAGCAGCTGGACTTCTTCCACTTCCAGGACGAGGCTCCAGGCCTGGTGTTCTGGCATCCGAAAGGCTGGACCATCTGGCAGCAAGTCGAGCAGTACATGCGCCGCAAGTACCAGGAAAACGGCTACCAGGAAGTGAAGGCGCCGCAGATCCTGGACGCTTCGTTGTGGGGCAAGACCGGCCACTGGGAAAACTACCGCGAAAACATGTTCGTGACCGAGTCCGAAAACCGTTCCTACGCGCTGAAGCCGATGAACTGCCCGGGTCACGTGCAGATCTTCAACAGCGACCTGCGTTCCTACCGCGACCTGCCGCTGCGCTACGGTGAATTCGGTCAGTGCCACCGCAACGAGACATCCGGCGCGCTGCACGGCATCATGCGCGTGCGCGGCTTCACCCAGGATGACGGCCACATTTTCTGCACCAACGAACAGATCGAGCCGGAAGTGGTGGCCTTCCACCAGCAGGCGATGGAAGTCTATAAAGATTTCCATTTCGAGAATATCGATGTGAAACTGGCGCTGCGTCCAGACAACCGCATCGGCGACGATGAAGTGTGGGATAAGGCGGAAGAAGCACTGCGTTCCGGCCTGCGCGCTTGCGGCGTGACCTGGACCGAACTGCCGGGCGAGGGCGCTTTCTATGGTCCGAAGATCGAGTACCACCTGAAGGATTCGCTGGGTCGCCCATGGCAGGTCGGCACCATGCAGGTCGACTTCTTCATGCCGGGCCGCCTGGGTGCTGAATATGTCGCGGATGACAACACCCGCAAGACCCCGGTCATGCTGCACCGTGCAATCGTGGGCTCGCTGGAGCGCTTCATCGGCATCCTGATCGAGAACTACGCGGGCGCGCTGCCGATGTGGCTTGCTCCGCAGCAAGTATCGATTCTGAACATCAGCGACGCCCAGGCGGATTACTGCAAAGCGCTTGAATCCAGGCTGCGCAAGCTGGGCTTCCGCGTTGCTGCTGATTTGCGCAACGAGAAGATTACGTATAAAATCCGCGAACATTCCGTCCAAAAAGTGCCTTTCATTCTCGTGGTGGGCGACAAAGAACGGGATGCCAACACCGTGGCCGTGCGTGCGCGGGGCAATGTCGATCTGGGCGTTATGTCGATCGAAGCCCTGGTGGAGCGACTTCAGAACGACGTCGATACCAAAGCCTAATGCGGGAAGCCCCGCAACCGGCCCACTAAATTAACATTGAAGGAAACTACAATAGCTACTGACAAGTCCCATCGCATCAATGGCGAGATCACCCATCCCGAAATGCGTCTGTCGGGCGTGGACAACGAACCGCTGGGCATCGTAAGCCTGGCCGAAGCCTTCCGCCTGGCGGAAGAGGCCGATGTCGACCTGGTCGAGATCGCGCCGAACGCGAATCCTCCAGTCTGCCGACTGATGGATTACGGTAAGTTCAAGTATTCGGAACAGAAGAAGGCGCACGAAGCCAAGTTGAAGCAGAAGGTGATCTCGGTGAAGGAAGTCAAATTCCGTCCGGGCACCGATGATGGCGACTACAACATCAAGCTGCGCAACCTGATCAAGTTCCTGGAAGACGGTGACAAGACCAAGATCACCCTGCGTTTCCGTGGCCGTGAAATGGCCCACCAGGATATCGGCATGCGCATGCTCGAGCGTCTGAAAGCGGACCTGGAGCCGCATGGCCAGGTCGAGCAGTTCCCCAAGATGGAAGGCCGCCAGATGATCATGGTACTGGCGCCGAAGAAGAAGAAGTAAAACCGGAAAACCAATGCCTGACCCACAGGGTCAGGCACTGTCTGAGCAACGGCCGCGTGTCTTTGACCCGCGGCCGTTGCTTATGCTGGGTCTGACCCAGCGGGTCAGACCCAGGTTTACCGGTTTTGAAGAATGTTGTGCTATACTCCCGGGTTCCCGTGAGAGTAGGCACCAAAAGTGCAGCGAAGGGCTGCCACCTACAATCCGGTCATTATTGGAGCATTCACATGCCAAAAATGAAAACCAAGAGCTCCGCGAAAAAACGTTTTCGCGTGCGCCCAGGTGGCACCGTTAAGTCGGGCATGGCTTTCAAACGCCACATCCTGACCAAGAAGACCACCAAAAACAAGCGTCAACTGCGTGGCACTCGTAACATCAATGCGTCCGACGTTCAAAGCGTCTACCGCATGATGCCATCCGCTTAATCTCACAACATTATTTAAGGAGCTACTATGCCTCGAGTAAAACGTGGGGTTACCGCGCGTGCCCGTCATAAGAAAGTACTGAACCTGGCCAAGGGTTACCGCGGTCGTCGCAGCAAAGTATTCCGTATTGCCAAGCAAGCAGTCATGCGCGCTGGCCAGTACGCATACCGCGACCGTCGTAACAAGAAGCGCGTCTTCCGCGCCCTGTGGATCACCCGTATCAACGCGGCTGCCCGCGAACACGGCGTTACCTACAGCGTGTTCATGAACGGTCTGAAGAAGGCCGCTATTGAACTGGACCGTAAGGTCCTGGCTGATATGGCTGTGATGGACAAGCCTGCATTTGCAGCGATTGTCAACGTCGTCAAAGCCAAGATCGCTGCTTAATTGCCAGTGATGCGCGCTGTCTTCAGGCAGCGCTCATAAGAAGCGGGACATGGCTTAGCTATGTCCCGTTTTTAATTTCCAAAACAGGAAAAACGTCGGATGAACTCGCTCGAACAACTCGTCGTCTCCGCGCAGGCTGACTTCCTCGCCGCCGTAGACGCTGCCGCACTTGAAAACGCCAAAGCCAAGTACCTTGGCAAGACTGGCCAGATCACCGAAATGATGAAGGGCCTGGGCAAGCTGGACCCCGAAGAGAAGAAGGCGCAGGGCGCCCTGATCAACGTTGCCAAGCAGCAGATCGAGACCGCGCTGACTGCGCGCCGTGATGCCCTGGCAGAAGCGCAATTGCAGCTGCGCCTGAATGCTGAAGCGATCGATGTCTCGCTGCCGGGCCGTGGCCGCGGCAAAGGCGGCATCCATCCTGTGATGCGCACCTGGGAACGCGTGGAAGAGATCTTCCGCTCGATCGGCTTCGACGTCGCTGCCGGCCCTGAAATCGAAACCGACTGGACCAACTTCACCGCATTGAATTCGCCTGAGAATCATCCGGCGCGCTCGATGCAGGACACCTTCTACGTTGAAGGCAACGACAGCACCGGCAAGCCGCTGCTGCTGCGTACCCACACCTCGCCGATGCAGGTGCGCTATGCCCGCAACAACAAGCCGCCGATCAAGGTGATCGCGCCGGGCCGCACCTACCGCGTGGACTCCGATGCGACCCACTCGCCGATGTTCCACCAGGTCGAAGGCCTGTGGATTGCGGAAGACATTTCCTTCGCCGACCTGAAGGGTGTGTACCTGAATTTCGTGAAGGCTTTCTTTGAGACGGACGACCTGCAAGTGCGCTTCCGTCCTTCGTATTTCCCGTTCACCGAACCGTCGGCGGAGATCGATATCGCTTTCGGCAGCGGCCCGCTGAAAGGGCGCTGGCTGGAAGTGTCCGGCTCCGGCCAGGTGCATCCGAATGTGGTGCGTAACTTCGGCCTTGATCCGGAAAAGTACATCGGCTTTGCGTTCGGCTCCGGCCTTGAGCGCTTGACGATGCTGCGTTATGGCGTCAACGACTTGCGCCTGTTCTATGAAGGCGATTTGCGCTTCCTGAAGCAGTTCAACTAAAACCGGTAAAGCGGTGTCTGACCCGCAGGGTCAGACACCAGTCTGCCGAAGCCACGGGCCAAGTGTCTGACCCCGTGGGTCAGACACTGGTTTACCGGTTCTAAAAGATACGAAAGCTGACTATGCAATTCTCTGAAAACTGGCTGCGCACGATGGTCGATCCGAAGATGACTTCGGATGAACTGGCACACATGCTGACCATGTCCGGCCTCGAAGTGGAAGACATCGATCCTGTCGCGCCGCCGTTCACCAACGTGGTGGTAGGCCATGTGCGCGAAACCGCCAAGCACCCGAACGCCGACCGCCTGAACGTCTGCCAGGTCGACGTGGGCACCGGCACCTTGCTGAACATCGTCTGCGGCGCGCCGAATGTGCGTCCGGGCCTGAAAGTGGCATGCGCCATGGCCGGCGCCGTGCTGCCGCCTGGCGCCGACGGCAAGCCGTTCGAAATCAAGGTAGGCCAGCTGCGCGGCGTCGAGTCGCAGGGCATGCTGTGCTCCGCGCGCGAACTGAAGCTGTCGGAAGACCACGGCGGGCTGATCGAGCTGCCTGACGACGCGCCGATCGGCCAGAACATCCGCGACTACTTCGCGCTGAACGACCTGAAATTCACCATCAAGCTGACCCCGAACAAGGCGGACTGCCTGTCGGTGCTTGGCGTGGCGCGCGAAGTCGCTGCGCTGACCGGCTCGCCACTGAGCCTGCCGCAAAACCGTATCGTGCCGGTCACGCTGGACGAAAAACTGGCGGTGAAGGTGAGCGCGCCTGAGCTGTGCGGCCGCTTTGCCGGCCGCGTGATCCGCGGCCTGAACGCGAAAGCCGAGACTCCGGCCTGGATGAAGCAGCGCCTGGAGCGCAGCGGCCAGCGCCCTGTGTCGGCTCTGGTGGACATTTCCAACTACGTGATGCTGGAAATGGGCCGTCCGTCGCATGTGTTCGACCTGGACAAGATCCACGGTTCGCTGGACGTCCGTTGGGGCAAAAAAGGCGAGCAGATCAAGCTCCTGAACGGCAACACCATCGAAGTCGATGAGTGGGTTGGCGTGATTGCCGACGACAAGGAACTGGAATCGCTGGCCGGCATCATGGGTGGCGACGCGACCGCCGTGTCGGACGACACCACCAACATCTACCTGGAAGCTGCATTCTGGTGGCCAAACGCCATCCAGGGCCGCGCCCGCAAGTACAACTTCTCGACCGATGCAGCGCACCGCTTTGAGCGCGGCGTGGACTTCGCTTCGATCCCTGAGCACCTGGAGCGCATCACCGCGCTGCTGGTGGAAATCTGCGGCACGCCTGACACCAAGGTTGGCGCCATCGATGACCAGATCGTCAACCTGCCAAAGCGCGAGCCGGTACAGATGCGCACTGCACGAGCGGCGAAGGTGATCGGCGTTGCGTTGAACGACGAAATGGTTGCCGATATCTTCAAGCGCCTGGGCCTGGAATTCACGCTGGCCGATGGCATCTTCAGCGTCACCGCGCCATCCTTCCGCTTCGACATCGAAATCGAAGAAGACCTGATCGAAGAAGTGGCCCGTGTGTACGGTTTCGAAAACATCCCGACCCTGCCGCCAGTGGCAGCGGCCGAGATGCTGATCGCACCGGAAAACACCCGCTCGATCTTCGCTGTGCGCCACCAGCTGGCCGACCTGGACTACCAGGAAGTGGTCAACATGAGCTTCGTGGAAGCGCAGTGGGAGCTGGACTTCAACGGCAATGACAGCCCGATCAAGCTGCAGAATCCGATCGCGTCCCAGATGTCGGTCATGCGTTCGTCCCTGATCGGCAGCCTGTTGGCCAACGTGCGTTACAACATCAACCGCAAGCAGCCGCGCGTGCGCCTGTTTGAAGTGGGCGCGATCTTCAAGCGTGACGCTTCGGTGCAGGATGGCCCGCTGACCGTCGCCGGCTACGACCAGCCGCAACGCGTCGCTGCCATGGCCTATGGCCCGCTGGTGGAAGAGCAGTGGGGCCAGAAGACCGGTGATGTTGACTTCTTCGACGTCAAGGCCGACCTGGAAGCCCTGTTTG
>Ga0209130_1000739_pt1 | contig 28635 bp, 25 predicted proteins | sample AraplaMF_Cvi_mLB_FD_184264 | JGI IMG/M metagenome (GOLD analysis project Ga0209130, IMG submission 184264) | Arabidopsis root microbial communities from the University of North Carolina, USA - plate scrape MF_Cvi_mLB (SPAdes) (version 2) | ecosystem: Host-associated > Plants > Roots > Endosphere...
GAGCCGGTATGTGGGCGAGGTGCTGGCGAGCCGGGTGCAGCCGATCGGTCTGCCGAGCGGGGACACCAAGATTCTGGTCAGGACATCGGAGGGCGTAACGCGAACCTTCGGTGTGCAGGTCCCCACTTCCACAGCGCCCACGCGCGTGATGTGGCGCGAAGTTCTTCGCAACTGACCATCCGTATCCCACCGGCCCGGTCGAGCCTCGGAGCCGCCGACGGGCGCCGGCGCGTGCGCCGACCTGAGCGCATTAGTTCACATCTCCCGATATCCCACCGATCGGCGGATCGAGCCGGTCGATAAACGGTTGTTGCTGAAGGTGACCCATGTGTAACAGTCATCTGTATCAAATTGCAATACCTGCCTATGCTCTGCTCCTTCCATGCCCTAGCCAAAGCGAGCCTTCGACGCGGCCAGCATTCGCGCGGTTTCACCCTGATCGAAGTCATGATCGTGGTCGCGATCATCGCCATCCTGGCGTCCATAGGCGTCCCCGCCTACTCCGACTACGTTCGTCGCGGCCAGTTGCCGGAGGCGTTCAGCGCACTTGCGGATTTCCGGATGAAGATGGAGCAGTACTACCAGGACAACCGCAACTATGGCTCCGGAGCGACCTGCGCCAACGATGCGACCGCCAACACCTGGAACGGCTTCGCATCGACATCTCATTTCAGGTACGAGTGCGTCGCTGCTGATTCGGCACAGAGCTACACGATCACCGCAATAGGCAACAGCGGTCAGGCGGTCGGCCATACCTTCACCGTCGACCAGCGCGGCAATCGAGGGACGACGCGGTTCAGGGGCAACGCAGTCTCGCAGCCCTGCTGGCTTACCCGAGACGCCACCTGCTGACGAGGTGCCGCCCATCATGCGCATGCAACGGCAACGCGGCTTCTCGATCATCGAGATTGTCGTCACCCTCGCAGTTCTCGGGATGATCCTGGTGGCGGCCGGGCCCGCCATCGGCACGTGGATGGACAACACCCGTATCCGTAACACCGCACAGGCGCTGCAGGAAGGCCTGCAAATGGCCAGAGCGGAGGCTGTGCGACGAAACCAGGCCATGTCGTTCTACCTGGTTTCGCTGACCAACCCAGGAACGATGGACAACACCTGTGCGCTGTCGAGCACGAGCGGGTCATGGGTCGTCGCCGCCAGTTCCCCCGCGCTGAAATGCGCCACCGCACCATCCAATGTGGGCGCACTTCAGATCGCCGCCACGCGCACGGTGAACGACGCCGGCGGCCGGGTCGCGGTCAGCGGGCTTCAGGCGGATGGAACGACCACCGCCGATACCGTCACGTTCAATGGCTTCGGAAGAGTGACGAACACCACGCCCATCGCGCAGATCCAGGTCACCGGCACCGACGCCAATGCGACCTATCGCAACCTTTGGCTCGAGATCACCTCCGCAGGCGCCGTCCGGATGTGCGATCCCAAGGTCACCGACAGCAACGACCCACGCAAATGCACCAACAGCCCCGCGCCATGAGCGCCATAGACACACCACGCACCGTCGCAGTGTCGGCTCCTCGCCGGCGCCCGCGCGAGGGTCAAGCCAGTTCGCGTGTTCGCGGCATGGCGCTGCTCGAGGTCCTGGTCGCGCTACTGATCTTCATGCTCGGCATCCTTGGACTCATCGGGCTGCACGGAGTGATGACCGCCACGCAGACGGATTCCAAGATCCGCGCGGATGCGGCTTACCTTGCCACCGAAGCTGTCGGTCGCATGTGGTCCGACATGAACAACCTCACGGGCTACGCCGGCGACACCAATTGCAGCGCGGCAAGCTGCACCGAATGGCGCGCCAAGGTCACGAAGACCCTGCCAGGCGGCGGCGCAGCGATCACTGTCGACGAAGAAACGGGCGACGTTTCCATCACGCTCACGTGGACCGCGCCCGATGGGGGAAGCCACAAGTACCAGACCCTCACCACCATCCTCTCCAAGGCGGCGGGCTGACATGCAAAAGAAACTCCAGTCTCGCCTTCTCGACACGCGCGCGGTCCTTTCGAAGGGCTTTACGCTCGTCGAGCTCATGATCGCCCTCGCGCTGGGTCTGCTGACCACCCTGGTCATCACGCAGGTGGTCGTCCTCACGGACAGCAAGAAGCGGACGCTCACCATGGGGACCGACGCGCAGGTCAATGGCGCGCTGTCGCTCTACACGATCCAGCGTGAGATCCAGATGTCCGGCTACGGCGCCATCAACGACCCGGGTGCCATGGGATGCCCGATCAAAGGCGAGTACAAGGAGCCAGGCGTACCGGAGGAAACCCCTGGCGTTGCATTCAATCCCGTGCTCGCACCCGTCGTCATCGCGGATGGCGCGAATGGCATGCCAGACACCCTCACCATCATGCAAGGCCGCAAGTCCTCGTTCTCTGCGCCCATGCTGGTCATGAGCCCGCATCTCAAGACGAATGACTTTTTCATCGTCAAGTCGTCTTTCGGCGCCGCCACAGGGGACTTGATGATTGTCGTTCCTGCGGACAACGCGTGGAGTTCGACCAACTGGTGCACTGTCTTCAGCGTGACGGACGACGGGGCGGCGTCTCCGGGAACGGACACGACCCTCGGGCCGAAGCGCGTGCCGCATACGTCCGGAACGAGCCCATGGAATCACAGTGATCTCTTCCCCGACAGGTACGAGAAAAACAGCTACCTGCTGAACCTCGGCACCATGTCCCACAACACGTACTCGGTCGACGCTGGATTCAACCTCATTGCCATGTCCCGCACCGCGGGCGCCGCAGCCAGTGCGTCCACCGCGCTCTACCCCCAGATCGTCAACCTGCAGGCCATGTACGGTAAGGACACGACCCTGGACGGGCAGGTCGACACCTATGACACCACCACGCCTGCCAACGCGCTGGAATGGCAGCAGGTCCTGTCTATCCGTCTCGCGGTAGTGGCACGGAGCGGGCAATACGAAAGGGAAGAAGTCACCTTGTCTGCGCCCTTGTGGGACGTCGGTGCAGGCTCCGCCATCGCAGGCACCCAAAACTGCGGAACGAGCAAATGCCTGCCCATCAAGATCGACCACGTTCCCGATTGGAAGCACTACCGCTACAAGGTCTACGACACCGTCGTCCCGTTGCGCAACGTGCTCTGGAACTCTGCGGGAGCCGCCCCATGAAACACATCAGCCCAAGCCGCCATCAGCGCGGCGTATCCCTCCTGTTTGCGCTCCTTGCATTGGTTGCGCTGTCGCTTGCAACTCTCGGACTCGTCCGCAACATCGACACGGGCGCGCTCGTGATGGGGAACATCGGCTTCAAGCAGGACGCGGCGGTCGCTGGCGACCAAGCAACGCGCCGGGCGATCGAATGGCTCAAGACCAACGCTGCGACTCTCGACGCCGATCTGGCCAACAACGGCTACTACGCGAGCACGAAAGAGCGCAATGCGAACACCACCGTGACGCCGGTGGATGTTACGGGTCAGCAGCAGGTCGCCAACAGCTCGCGCAAGCTGATCGACTGGGACGGCGACACGGAGTGCAACTACGCGCCCGGCGGCACGTTTGCCAGCTGCGCCCTGCTGACGGCCGACGGCGGAACGATCAACGGAAACCGAACCCGCTACGTCATCTTCCGTCTCTGCGACGTAGCGGGCGACTCGAATGACGAGATCAACAACAGCTGCGCCAAGCCGTTGTCGAGCGGAAGCGGCGCGTCTGGTCGAGGCTCGCTTGGCTACGGCGGAAAGCGCTTCGAGGCGGCGACCGGCCCGTATTACCGCATCGTCGTTCGCGTGCTCGGCGCCCGCAACACGACCGCCTTCATCGAAACCATCATGCACTTCCAATAGTGCGCGCCGTGCCGCACGAGGAGTCCTCAGCCATGCAAGAAGAAATCAAGAAAAAGAATTCGGGCCCGTCCGGCATCGTGCTGGCAGGCAGCCTGGCCGCCGGCCTGGCCAGCTGGGCGACCGTGGCCAGCGCCGACACCTTCATCCTGGATGAGCCGCTGATCACGCGATCTGCCGAGTTCAGAGCCAAGCCCAACATGCTGTTCGTGCTGGATGACTCCGGCTCGATGAACTGGAGCTACATGCCAGACCAGCTGGGCCGCTCGCAGAATGCAACGGATGAGCCGTACACCGGAAAGTACGGCTACTGGACGTCTCAGTGCAACGGCACGGCTTTCGACCCGACGCTGCCGTATGACCCGCCGCTCAATGCGGACGGGACCTCCTTTGTCGCGTCCAGCTTCACGAACGCCAAATCGGATGGCTTCGCAGGCACTGGCTCGGTGGATCTGAGCGCCACCGAACAGGTGACGACCACCCGCTCGAGCAGTACCAGCAACACCGTCTCCAGCAGCGGCACGAAATCGTTCGTGGTCTCGGGCACGAATGCGGCAGACACCTTCGTCGTCGGCAGCACGGTAACGGCAACGTCCACCAGCAATACCGGCAGGTACATGTCCGGCACGGTGACCGGCTGGAACCCCTCCACAGGCACCTTGACCATGTCGGTCAGCGCATCCAGTGGCAGCAACACCTACAACAGCTGGACCATCGCGCAAACGGTGACCGTGGGCTCCCGCTACTACTACACCTACACGGCGACCACACGGCAAACCGCGATGGGCTGGACCTACGGCAGCGACGGCGGCGTCAACACCGGCACGACCTTCTATCAGGAGTGCATGAGCGACATCGGCAGTTCGCCCGGCAACGGCGTCTTCACCAAGGTCTACATCCGCGACCAGGATACAGCGCTCAAGCAGAAGTACGCCAACTGGTACTCCTACTATCGCAAGCGGACGTTCCTCATGCGCACGGCTGTCGGCCGAGCCTTCAACGCGCTGAACGACAACTACCGTGTGGGCTTCACCACCATCAACACGACCACGGCGACGAACGGAGACGGCTTCCAGGACGTCGCCGATTTCACGCCGTCCCAGAAGACGACCCTCTACAGCAAGCTCTATGCTGCGACCGCGAACGGCAGCACGCCGCTGCGCGCCGCTCTTGCAAAGGCGGGCCGCTACTACGCCAAGCAATTCACCGGCCAGACGGACCCCGTCCAGTACTCGTGCCAGCGCAACTACACGCTGCTGTCCACCGATGGCTACTGGAACACCGGTTCGGAGTCCAGCAGCTACGGGCCCGACAAGCTGGATGGCTCCACCAACGTGGGGAACCAGGACGGCACCGAGGATCGCCCGATGTACGACGGCACGGCGACCACGACCAAGGTCTCTCGCAACTACTACACCGTCGGCATTCTGGGTTCGTGCCGGCGCAACAACACCAACCGCTATTCCGTGGACACCCAGCCGCAGCTTTTCGTCTCGGGCGCGTGGACCAACGATGGCGGCGCCTCCAACAGTTGCTCGCAAGGCACGGCGACAGTCGACGGCAAGACCGTGTCTTCGGTCGCGGGAACGAGCTTCGCCGGCGCGTCGTCCGAGTCGGTCGAAACGACCGGCGGCGCGACCGATTCGTTGGCCGACGTCGCCGAGTACTACTACAAGACCGACTTGCGCACGAGCACGCTGAACAACTGCAGCTCGACGGCGTCGGGCACTCAGCAGAACGTCTGCAGCAACAACGTGCCGTCGAGCGGCCTGGACACCGCACCCCACCAGCACATGACCACGTTCACGATCGGCCTGGGCGTGAACGGAACCCTGGCCTACGACCGCAACTACTTGACACAGTCGGCGGGGGACTATGCGAACCTGAAGGCCGGAACGGCCAATTGGCCGGTCCCCGGCTCCGACCGGGGCGCCACGAACATCGACGACCTCTGGCATGCCGCCGTGAACGGTCGTGGTCAGTACTACTCCGCGCTCAACGCCAGCGCCCTGAGCGAGGCCATCAACAGCGTGGTCAGCACCATCGAGGAGAAGGATGGCGCGGCAGCGGCCGCGGCGACCAGCGCACTGGAACTGGTCGCCGGCGACAACAACCAGGTCTACAAGGCCAGCTACACGACCAAGAAGTGGATCGGCGATCTGCAGGCTTTCTCCCTGAATGGAGACACAGGCGAGATCGGCACGCGCGAGATCTGGTCGGCGCAGAGCAAGCTGACCACGCAGACGGCGCCGGCAAATCGGAAGATTTACTACAAGCAGCCCGCCACAGTGGCGCTGCGCGCCTTCAACTGGGACAACCTGAACACCGACGGCTACGGCGGCAATTTCACGAACCTGTGCTCGAAGTCGATGATTCCCACGCAGTGCGCGAATCTCACGACCGCCGAGGCCAACCTGGCCAATACCGGGAGCAACCTGGTCAACTTCCTTCGCGGCGTTCGGACCTTCGAGTCGGCCAGTGCTGCAAACAGCACCACCCAGCCGCTGTATCGCGCCCGTGCCGGCGTCCTGGGAGACATCATCAACGGCGCGCCGATCTATGTCAGTTCGCCTCCTTTCACCTACTCCGACACCGGCTACAGCCAGTTCGTGGTGAGCAACAGGACTCGCAAGCCGGTGCTCTACGTCGCTGCCAACGACGGCATGCTGCACGCCTTCTCGGCGGCAACCGCCGATGGCGGGACGGAACTCTGGGCCTACGTTCCCGCAGACGCGATGCCGGATATGTACCGCCTCGCAGACAAGGGCTACGAATCGCGGCACCGCTACTTCGTGGACGGCGCCCCGGTCATCGCCGACATCCGGGTAGGCACCACCTGGAAGACCATCTTGGTCGGCGGCATGAACAAGGGCGGACGCTCGTACTACGCCCTCGATGTCACGGATCCCGAGGATCCGAAGGCCCTGTGGGAGTTCAAGGACACCAACCTCGGCTTGACCTTCGGCAATCCCATCGTCACCAAGCGCGCCGATGGCACCTGGGTGGTGGTCTTCAGCTCCGGCTACAACAATAACGTCAGCGGCGGCGATGGCAAGGGCCATCTGTTCGTCGTCAACGCCAACACGGGCGAAAGGCTGCTCGACATTCCGACGACCGCCGGCACGACGAGCGATCCGAGCGGAATGGCAAAAATCAACGCCTGGATCGAAGACAGCTCCAATAACACGTCCAAGCGCTTCTATGGCGGCGACCTCAAGGGGAACCTGTGGCGCTTCGACGTCGACAATCTGGTGGAGCCGCAACAGCAGGCCTTGAAGCTCGCCACGTTCCAGATCGACACTTCGACGCCGCAGCCGATCACGGTCAAGCCCGAGACCATCGAAATCTCGGGCAAATCCGTAGTCATCGTCGCCACCGGTCGCTACCTGGGCACCGCCGACGTCGAAGACACGACGCAGCAGAGCATCTATGCAGTAAAGGACGTCCTGACCAACACGGGTCTGGGCGACGTACGGGCACGCAACACCATGGTCCGGCAGACGTTCACCGTCACCGGCAACACCGCGGCGATCTCGAGCAACCAGGTGAACTGGGGCACGCAGGACGGTTGGTGGGTCGACCTGCCTCACACGGGCGAACGCGTCAACACAGACATGGCGTTGCAGTTTGGCACGTTGTCGCTGGCAACGGCGATCCCGAGCGGGGATGCCTGCAGCTCGGGCGGCTCGTCCTGGCGCTACTACCTGAACGCAACGAACGGCAACGGCCTGGAGAACCCCGCAGGCGAACTCTGGAGTGCCAACTCGCTGATCGTGGGTCAGAGCTGGGTCAAGCTCGAGAACGGAGAGACGCGGATCCTGCGCCAGAACAGCGATGGCTCGATTCGGGCTGAGCGTCCGCCGGGCGGCGGTGGCGGTGCCGGGGTTCCCCATAGGAACTCGTGGCGAGAGCTGGCGGACTGACCCTGATGGCAGCGCAGGGGGCCCCGGCCGGTGGGCCATGCCTGCGCAAGTTGTCCGGTATGAAGCGCCACTGGCCTGTGCTGGCGGTTTGCGTAGCGCTTTCGATTTCAATGCACGCGGCATTGCTAGCGCTTGGAGGCGCCTCGCAGCGTCGCCCTTCCGGAGCAAGCGACGCCTCGGGCGGGCGCTCCCTTCAACTGAGATTGGTACCTGCGGTTACCGCGCGCCTGGAAAATCCGAAGTCCGCGCCTGCGGACTCTGTGCCCCCTCCGTCCATCAGCCTCCCCCTGGGAAATGTGTCTTCTCCAGACCTTGCCCAACGGCCATCGGCACCAGCGTCAGCGCCGCTAGCGGCGACAGCGATAGCCGGAGCGCCAGAAGCTTCGCCAATGCAGGAACCCAATCCGGCGACAGCAGCGCCGCTACTGCACCCGGGTGAGCGGGGTGACTATGTGCCCAGGCCTCAGCTCAGCGTCGGTCCCAAGCCCACCACGGCCATCGTTCTCGAGTCGCCGCCGGGCGAAGTGATCGCGACCCGGCAGACCGGGGTCTTCTCGTTGTTCATCGACGAGGAAGGCCGAGTTCAACACATCGAGGCAGGCGAACCTGCGCTTTCGCCTTCGCTGCAGGAAGCCGCGCGGGCGGCGTTCAAGGATGCGCAGTTCGAGCCCGGGCAAATCGATGGCCGGCCGGTCAAATCGAGATTGCGAATCGAAGCAAGCTTTGAGGCCTCGTTCCCCGCGATGGACCTGGTGACGAAGCCACCGCAGTAACGTCTTATCCCCTGGGGTTGCCGCTGCTCACCGGCGGTTGAGTATCACCAGGACCGTGCGCCAGATGATGGTCATGTCCAGCCAGAGGCTTCGCGTGGCAACGTATTGCAAGCAGAACTCGAGCTTCTTCGGGAGAACCTCCTGGACGTAGAAAGCCTCCGGGTGTTCAGCGCTGCCAAGCAACTCGCTCTCGTTTCGATAGGCGATCGAGGCCAAGTCAGTAATGCCAGGACGGACACTCAAGACTTGATCCCTCGTTTCCGGAGGGTACGTCGCCACGTACTGCGGCACTTCGGGCCGAGGGCCGACCACGCTCATGTCCCCTCGCAGGACGTTGATGAATTGGGGCAGTTCATCCAGCTTGTACTTGCGCAGCAATGATCCTGCGCGAGTGATGCGCGGATCGGCGCCTACGGTGATGCCGGACGGCCGCGCCGGCTCGGAGTCAGCCATCATGGTGCGGAACTTGAGGATGACAAACAACCTGCCATTCAAGCCAACTCGGTCCTGGCGAAACAGCACCGGTCCGCGCGAATCCATCTTGATCCACAAGGCGGTGAGCAGCATCACCGGCGCAAGTACCAGCAACGCGCCGGAGGCAAGCGTGAGATCAAAGCACCGCTTGAGCACCTTCAATCCAGAATTTCATGCAGTGCGCGAACGACCCTGTCCTGATCCGAGTCACGCATGGCAGTGAACAGAGGAATGCTCACCATCGACTGGTAGGCCAATTCGGAACAAGGGAACATCTCCGGCCGCAGCGCATAGCGATCGCGCCAATAGGGCTGTCGATGCAAGGGCACATAGTGGACGCTGGTGCCAATTGCGCGGTCCGACAATTCTTGAATAAGGTCGTCGCGAGTCAAGCGAGCCGACGGATCCAGCCGGATCACATAAAGGTGCCACGCGTGCACGTCGCCAGGCGGCGCATCGACAGGCAGCACCAAAGGAAGTGAAGATAGCCCCTCCTTGTAGCGTGATGCCAACTGCTGCCGCCGCGCCAGGAACCGCGGTAGCTTGGCAAGCTGCGCCGAACCCATCGCTGCCGCTATATCTGTCAAGTTGTACTTGAAGCCCGGCGCAACGACCTCGTAGTACCAGGCAGGCGTTTTCGAACGAAATCTATCGAACGCATCACGGCTGATTCCGTGCAGTCGCATGGTCTTGATGCGTGCAGCCATCTCCGGATTGCGCGTGACGACCATGCCACCTTCGCCGGTCGTCATCGTCTTGTTCGCGTAGAAGCTGAATACCGTCGCCTCAGACTGCAAGGTACCGACCAACTGGCCCTGGCAGGTCGTGGGCAACGCATGCGCTGCATCCTCCACAACCTTCAATCCATGCGCACTCGCCAACGCCAGCAACGCCGGCATATCAGCGGCCAGCCCGGCATAGTGCACGGGAACAATTGCCTTGGTCCTGGGCGAAATCGCCGCCTCGAGCTTGCGCACGTCGATGCACAGCGTCGCCGGGTCGGCATCAACCAGAACGACGTCAGCCCCCAGATAGCGAACGACTTCGGCAGTGGCTGTGAACGTGTGCGTTGTGGTGATGACTTCATCGCCGGGGCCGATGCCCAGCGCTTCGAGCGCAAGGTGCAGACCCGCCGTGGCCGAGTTGACCGCCATGCAATGCAACGACGGGTCTCCCAGGAATTGGGCGAACTCCTCCTCGAACCGCTTTGTTCTCGGGCCGGTCGTCACCCAGCCCGAGCGGATCGCCGCGGTGACCTCGGCAATCTCTTCCTCACCCGTGTCGGGCAAGGCGAATGGCAAGAACTCCGGGGATGTCGACATGTTCGAGTTTCAGGTTTTGGCAATCCACGCAAGGACGTGCGTGCGAAGCGGTGAAAAGACGTTGCACAAAGTGTAGAGCGAGGGATGCAGCCGCGTGACCGCCCGCGCGATCGGCGGTGCCAGGGTGACGCGCTCGAACTGAACACGCCCTCGGGGGAAAAGCGCACGGACCCGACGCATCGGTACGCCACGCACATCCGGGTTGCGCGGGTTGTTTACGGTGAAGTCATACCAGAGAACGCCCCCCCCCGGCTTGACCCAGGTCCACATCGCATCGGCCAGGCGTTGCTGGAAAGCGTCGTCGAGCAGCGAGGAGAACACGGTGGACTGGAACACGATATCGAAGCTCTCGGCCGGAAGTTCTGCCGCGCTGGCGTCGCCCAACTCCAATTTGAGTTCGGCGGACAACGCATGCTTTGCCTGTAGAAAGCGGTCTTCCAGCAACTCGAGGCCCACGAGATTGGTGGCATCGAATCCGAACCTGAGAAGCTCCAGCAGATTGCCCCCGCTCCCGCAACCTACTTCCACCAATCGCAGTTGGGAGAGATCACCTCGCGCCGCCTCGCGAGCCAGGAGACGAAGCATGGCCCGTTGCCGCTCTTGAACGGATTGCCAGACCGCAGGATTGAGCATGTGATAGCGCCGGTCCGCTGAGGGCGCTTGGCGACGCAGGTAACGCTCCCGTATCGCCGCGATTTCCGCTGGATCTTCGCTCATGATGAAACCGCCGCAACGAAACGATCGGCAAGTACCGGCCAAGTGTGGTGCTCCCGGATAAATGCCCGGCCGCGTCTTCCCATGGCAGCTCGCTCATCGGGGGAGAGGCTTGCCAGATGGCGAAGCCCCTCGGCAATGGCCACCGGCGACTCCGCCTGGACCGTCACGCCGCACCCTGACTCGCTCACAGGGTCGTTTCCGGCCTCGATTGCGCTCAGCACGGTGCAGCCAGCCATCATGTAGTCCATCAGCTTGTTGGGCGCAACGCCGAAACGAAAGATGGGTTCGCGCTGCAATCCAATGTAGCCCGCATCAACACGCGCCAGCAGACTGGGAATCTGCTTCTTTGCAATCGGACCGAACATGCGGACGTTGATCAGAGATTCCTTTTCCACGCGTCGCAAGAGCCGGGCGCGCTCGGGTCCATCTCCCACCAGCATGAAGGCAAAAGGCGAATCCGCCAGACACTTGGCGGCGTCAAGAAGGGAATCGAGCGCATTGGCGACGCCGTGGGCTCCTGCGTAGGCCACGACGAAGCGTCCACGTCCACGGGCATCGGCAATGTGCCCGGCCAGTTCCGGATCCAAGGGTTCGCCGGGGCGCTCCCATTCTTCAGTGAGCACACCATTCGGCACGATGTGAAGCTTTCGCAGGTCGAGGCCGTGCGCACTCAAGTGCTCTTGGACGCGCGGCAGCATTGAGACGACCACATCGGCATTCCGGCATGCAAAGTTCTCCGCGGCTTGGCACAGGCGAATGAATGGATGACGGGGCGACATACCGCCCAACTCGATGGGTGACAGCGGCCATAGGTCGTGAATTTCATGAACCAGCTTGGCATCGGCTGCACGCGCCAGAAATGAAGCCGGCCAGATATCCATGGGATAGGTACTCGATGCGACCACCACGTCAGGGCGAAACTCGCTCGCAATTCGCCGCGCGTTCAGCGCGAGGCGACAGCAGAAGGAAGCGATGTTGAGCACCCGTCCCACGCCGTTTCCCTGATAGGACGGTGTGGAAAGCCACAGATAGTCGATGCCGTCGATCTTCTCGCGCATCGCCCCTCCAACAAACGCCTGCGGCTGGACAGTACGCACGTGCGACTGTGTGGCGGCAACAATCTGCACTTCGTGCCCGTGCCGCACCCATTCCCTGGCCAGGTAGTAGGGACGGTACTCCATGCCATGCTCCAACGAGCCGGCATAGTGATTGATCAGCAGAATCCTCATTCACCCACACCTGACAGTATTCGAGCAATGCGATCTGCGGCATCTCCTTTCCCGTAAGGCTGGATCGCTGTGCCTGTCGTACCCAGCGCCGTGCGAAAGGTGCTGAGCAAGCTGTCCGACGACGTCGGCGGTGCCAGCCGGTTCCAGCCCGATTCGACCAGTTCCACCCATTCGGTCTCATCCCGCAGGGTCACGCACGGCTTGGCAAAGAAGAAGGCCTCTTTCTGGACACCGCCTGAATCGGTGACCACCAACTGCGCCGACTGCTCCATCTCGATCATGTCGAGATAGCCCAGCGGCTCGACGTAGTGCAGCCCTTTCGCAGATTTGACGTCCAGGCCGAGTCGCGAAAGCACGTCCCTCGTGCGCGGATGGCACGGGAAAACCACCTCGATCTCGCAGGACAGGGCCATCAACGCAGTCGCAATCGCGCGAAGGCGCCCCGGGTCGTCGGTATTCTCCGCACGGTGAATGGTCGCCAGCACGAACGGACGCCCAGCGAGCGCCCGCAGTGCCGAGGGACGCTCGCCTCGAGCGGACGCGACTGCGCAGAAGTGCAGCGCAGCGTCGTACATCACGTCTCCCACCTGGTGGACCTGCCCCCCAGCGATACCCTCGCGCTCAAGGTTGGCCACGGCAATTGCCGTCGGCGCGAACAACCAATGCGACACGTGATCTGTCAGCACACGGTTGACTTCCTCGGGCATGCGCCGATTGAAAGAGCGCAGGCCTGCTTCGACATGTGCAACGGGAATGTGCAACTTTGCAGCAGCCAGCGCGCCGGCCAGCGTCGAGTTGGTGTCACCGTACAGGAGGACGGCGTCAGGCCTCTCGTTCGCCAGCACCTTCTCGATCCCTGCAAGCTGCGCTCCGGTCATCGCGCCGTGGAGGCCGCCACTGATGCCGAGGTTCCAATCTGGAGCGGGAATCCCAAGCTCCCGAAAGAAGACATTCGACATGTTTTCGTCGAAGTGCTGGCCAGTGTGGAGCAAGCGCTCTTGTATGTCCGTTGATCGCCGTAGTTCGGCACTCAGGGCAGCAGCCTTGACGAACTGGGGGCGCGCTCCGACGATGGTGATGAGGTTCATGTGTTTGTGAGAGCTACTGTCTGCAAAGGCGCGCTCCGAATTGCGTGGTACAGCTCGGCCATGCGATCCATCTGACCGCGGGTGGAGCCCAGTTCCTCGACTCGCATGCGGTTGAACTCGCCTTGTCGACGACGCAACGATGCATCGTCGAACTCGCTGCACATCGCCATGGCCAAGGCGCCTGCGTCGCCGGCCGCCACAAGATGGCCGCCGCCCGCGTCGACCCACTGCCGGTTGGCAGGAAGATCGGAAGCGACGACCGGCAGGCCGCAGGCCATGGACTCGAGCAGCGACACCGACGTTGCGTCGCTCTCCGGCACGGTCACCGACAGATCACACGCCGCGAGACGGTCGGCCAGAACCTCCGGCGCAAGCCACCCGTGCCACACCACCTGGCCGGTGATTCCCAGATGTGAAACCAGCTCGCGCAACATCGCCGCCTGGCTGCCCCCACCAAACAGGTGCAGCATCGCACCGCTGGCCGGGCGCTCCTCGACGAACTGCGCGAAGGCGCGCACCACCACGTCGATGCAGTAGTTGGGCTCCCAGGCACGCAGGCTCGCGATATGGAAGCCTCGATCCCCCAAGCGCTCGCGCGGGTGGAAGCGCTCCGTATCGGCACCCCAGAAGATTTCCTCCAGGCCGGCGCGGGGCTTGTAGCCACGGATCTCGGCAAGCACGTCACGAGAGTCCGCCGTGATGAGCGCGGCGCGCCCCAGCGTCCAGCCCGTCAACGCTTTCAACAGGGCATTGCGATGCGGTGTCACGAGAATGTCGCTACCCCAGGCCGTCAACACCAGCGGCCGACGTCCACAAGCAGCGCCCCACATGCCGTAGCTGGTGATGTAGTGCGCGTGCACGATGTCGGGCGCCAGTGCACGGATGACGCGACGCAGCGCAGGCAGCCTCAGGAACCATTGATGGCCGCGTCGTACCGGTCGCAGTGCGATGACGCGCGCGCCTTCGATCTCCTGCTCCGTCGTGCTGATCACGCTGACGCGAAAGCCGCGCTCGACCATGGCCTCAGCCCAGCGCCTCAGGTGGATGCTCGCAGCGTCGCCGATCAGACAAAGGTGCAGCGTCATCGCTTGACCCCTAACCCGAGCAGATGAGTTCGCAGAACCCGGCAGCCATCGAGCAGCGGCAGCGACCAGGCGCCCAACCAGCGCTGCGCACGGACGGTGATACCCAGATCACTGGTCAGCGTGTCGAACGACCAGTCAACGCTTTCGAACAAACTGCATATCTCGGCGCGCGGAACAGTGCGAAAGTGCGGGTCGCTCGAGCGAGTGCGGAAGGCGTCGTACCACAGCAAATGGCCACCCGGCCGCAGCACGCGCAGCATCTCGGCGGCGGTTGCTCGGCGCATCGAGTCCTCCACGATGGAACTGAACACGACGTTCTGCACCACTAGATCGAAGCTGGCATCCGCGAATGGCAATGCTGCGCCGGAGGCTTGCACCACCGGAACGCCGAAGTGACGCGCGGCATGAACCAAGCGTGCATGGCTCAGATCGACGCCCAAGAGATTCGCCGCTGCCGAACCCCAGCGCAGGTAGTTCGGGAACTCGATCCCGAGCCCGCAGCCGACGTCAAGCACGCGCAGCGCGCGCAGGTCGATGGCGCGTGCCTTCAGCGCGGCCAGGACAACGCGCTCGCGCTCCTGCGCGGCATGCAGAACTGCCGGACTGCCCAGCGACCAGAAGCCTGTCAGCGCAGCGCTCGCGTCGCGCTCTTCGTAGCGACGCTGGATGCGTTCAATCTCGTCCATGGAAGCGATCATGCACGGCGCCAAGGAACTCACCAAGCCGACCGGCGAGCGCTCGGCGCTCGTAGGCGGCAGCGGACTCCGGCACGGGACGCGGCGCGGCACCGGCCATCCAGCGGGACAGAAGTGCGGCGACATGCGCGGGTTCGTTGTGGTCCAGCGCTTCACCGGCGCCGATCCTTCGAAGCAGCTGCGCAGCTTCACCATTCGGCGCACCCAGCAGCAGGATGGGCCGGCCAGCGCGCAGATACTCGAACAGCTTGCCGGTCATGACGCCGGCTGCACTCTCGCTGTCCCCGCCAATCACCAGCAGCAATGCGTCAGCGGCCAGGATCTCTGCCAGCGCCCGGTGGTGCTCAACGTAGCCCGTGCGCTCCAACACACCAGGTAGTCGACTTTCGAAGGATGACAAAAGTGGTTCAAAGCGCGAGCCCACATTGCCGACGAGACGGATGCGCAAGCGCTGGCGCGCCTGCGGTTCGTTCTGGAACAACTGCTCCACGCCGCGCAGGAAGCTGTCCGGCGACCGATTGCCATAGAAGGTACCGGCATGCACGATGCAGAATTCTTCAGGCGAGCGCTCGCGCGCAGTCGCTTCCGCGAAGTCAGCCTCATCGTACCCATTGGGTACGCTCAGCACTGGCACACCCGGCCTGACCCGTCCGGCCAACGTGGCTGCCATCTGCTCGGAAACGGTAACGATGCCATCTGCGGCAGCCAGCAGTCGAGTTTCGAGGCGGCGGTCAAGCACGCGCCGCCAGTAAGGCGCGCTGTAGTCGGGGTTTTCCGTCCAGAGGTCACGAAAGTCCGCCACCCATGGCACCCGTGCCCGACGTGCCACCTTCATCGCGGCAAGGTGGGCGGACACTGGCGGTGCGCTCGAATACACAAGGTCGATGGGCACGCGGCGCATCAGGCTCAGCGCAGCGGGTACAACCCGGCGCGACCACGCAACCTTGTCATCAGGAAACTGCAATGCGCCAACCACTCGGAGCGCCCGGTCACGCCAACGCCCGACCGGAACTGTCGCACCAGATGGACCAGCCGCGGGCGTCGCCGACGCGCCTCGTGCAAAACCTTGCCGCCGCATCAGCGATACCAGTCGAGCGAGCACTGGCGTATGCCGCAAGCGAAGCACCTCTATATCAGTTGGCACTTCCGCGAGCAGACTACTATCCTGGGTATACACACTGCTGTCTGCGCTGATGATGCTGGGCGTGATGCCAAACTCGGGCAGGTACTTGCTGAACTTGAGCGAGCGCTGAACTCCCGCGCCGCCAAGGGGTGGATAGAAGTAGGCGAGCATCAGTACCCGCATTGCGGCTCGCTCGCTCACGCGGAATCCGATCCTGCCTTGGACAGCACCCAGTAGTCACAGTAGGGCAGTGCCAAATACTTGGTCGACGCGAGGCCAGCCTGAGCAAACAGCCGCTCGACATCGGCCCGCGTCACATGGCCGTCGCCGATTTCCCAGCAATGGTTGGGGTCGATCCAGATGCGGCCGCGCACGAAGCGGTTGTACGCTTCACTCAGGCTCAACAGACCATTCGGAAAACGCCAGGTCCGCAGTATCTGTCGCGGCGACAGGACAGCGACGCTGCTCTTTCGATGGGGCAGCGACACAAAGGCTCGACCGCCAGGCTTCAACCACCCGCTCAGATTGGACAGGCATGCCGGGAGATCGGCAAAGGGCAGGTGCTCCATGACTTCCGTGGCGACCACGGCATCGAAGCGACCCGTCAGGCTGGCATCGCCCACTTTCAGGTCGCCCACGTAGTCGGGCTCAAGCCGGGCGTTGATGTCGAAGACCGAATAGGCCGGAACAAAGGGCTGCACGCAGCGGCGCACCACGCCGTCGCCCGAGCCGATCTCCAGAACGCACTCGGGTCCACTGGCGAGCAGGTCGCGAACAACATGGTAGTGGCGCAACCAGGTCACCATGTCCAGACCAGCCATATGGTCGCGATGAGTGATATCGAACTGCTTATCGAAGGCGTGAAGATTCATCGGGTGATTTCTCGTGCAAGGTCAGGCGGCCGACCGCAATTCGGAAGATCGATCCTGGGCGACGCCAGTCCAGCGCCAGGTAGACCAGCGCGCCGAACGTCGTCGCTGCTGCCGCCTGCGGCAGCGATGGTTCGCCCCTAGCCAGAAGCAAACCCAGCGGCAGGATGGCCAGCACAGCATGGCTCACGGTCGTCCACAGCCACGACCAAGGAAAGTTCCAGTGCAGCACACGGCCCACCAGCCGCGCGGACACGCCGACCATGACTAGGTTCGACGCCGCCGCCGCCGCGGCAGCGCCCACCACGCCCAAGCCGCGTGCGAGCCACAGATTCAGCGTCAGGTTGATGACCGTCGCCAACACGGTAATTCCCAGGATCTGGCGGCTTCGCCCGTCAAGAAGAAGGGCGTACAGAAGAATCTGATAGGTCCCCGCGGCACTGACGGACAGCCCGAGCAAGAAGAACACCGCCGTCGGCGCCTCATAGGCGCCAGTGGTCAGCTGGGGCAACACCCACTGGCCCGCAACGGCCAAGAGTGCGGCGACCGGGATGCACAAGAACAGGAAAACGCGCAACGCCAATGTCAACAGGCGCGAAGCCTCATCGAGGTGGGGTGCCTGCCAATGTCGCGCCAGCACAGGAAACAATGTGAAGCCCAGCACGCTATAGAAGGCAGCGGGAATGGCGCACAAGGACACAGCGGCGGCGTACACAGCCACATCGTCGAGCCCTAGCAACTGCACCAGCACGAAGCGATCGAGAAGTCCATTCAAGGACGTGAACAGCGCAAGGGCCACCAGCGGTGCGGAGAAGGCCAGCAGTTCACGCAGCGACGGCGATGCCACAGGGCGTGCAGGAGAGGGCGTGCGCCACAACACCCAAAGCGTCGCACCCAGCACGCCCATCGCCAAGGCAAGTTGCGAAGCCGCATAGCGAACGAGCCAGTCGACCAATGGCAGGGCAGCACCACTCACCAGCAGCAGCACAGCCCCGTAGCGCACCGCGCTGCGCATCACCAATGCAACGGCCACCCTGCCGATGTGCCCGGCCGCCCGCAGCCACGCCACACTGAACTCGGTGATGGCGTCCGCAGCCAGGAGGACCAGCAGCGCCGGCATCAGGCCCCTGTATTCCGGCCCTCCGTAGACAAGGGAGGCCAGCGGGGTCGAGAAGGCCCATACGAGTGCAATGCAAAGCGCGAACAGCAATAGCGCCACGCCGCCAAGCTGGGCGAAGGCTCGCCGACGATCGTGCGGGCCTACCGCAGCCGAAAAGTAGCGCACTACGGCAGTCGACGAAGCAAACAAGACCAACGGCATCAGCACACCGGCGGCCACAGCCGTCTGCGTCCACGCACCATAGTCGGCCGGCACGACGGCACGCGTGAGCATGGGCAGCAAGAAGAAGCCCAACAGGCGATCGACCAACATGGCCGAGCCGTAAGCCAACGTGTCTGCGCGCAGGGTCGAAGCCATCGCGCTCAGGTGGGTCGTGGGCGGAAGGATGGGGCGTGCACGTGCGCAGATCCGGAGCTCATGGTCGAATGGAGTCGACCAAGGCTTTCACGACGCGGTCCTGCTCCTCGTTCCTCAAGTCGGCGCTCATCGGCAGGCTCATCACCCGCTGACTGGCCCGCACGCTGATCGGACACCCATCGCCGCTGCCGAAGCGCGCGTAGGCAGGTTGCTTATGCAATGGCCGGGGGTAGTGGACGGCAGTCGGAATACCCTGCTCGAGAAGTGACGCCTGAAGAGCCGCCCGATCGTCGACGAACACGCTGTACTGGCCCCACACGCATTCGCGGCCGGTCCGCACTGCAAGCAATTCGACACCCGTGCCGGCCAGTCGCATACCGTACCGGGCGCCGAGTTCGCTACGGCGCTGCAGCTCCCATTCGAAGCGATCCAGTTTGGCCAGCACCACCGCACACTGCAGCGTGTCCATGCGACCGCCGACACCCACGCGCGTGTGCGTGTACCGCGCGCTCTGCCCATGCACCCGGATCTCGCGACACGCCTGCGCCAGCGCATCGTCGTTGGTGAACATCGCCCCGCCATCGCCATAGCAGCCCAGCGGCTTGCTGGGAAAGAAGCTCGTGCAGCCGATAGTGCTCAGGTTGCAGCTCTTGCGGCCCTTGTAGGCGGCGCCGAAACTCTGCGCGGCGTCTTCGATGACTGCCAGTCCATGCCGCGCGGCAATGGCATTGATGAAGTCCATGTCCGCGCATTGGCCATACAAGCTCACGGGCATGATGGCGCGCGTGCGCGATGTCACCTTGGCCTCGATCAGGCTCGCGTCGATATTGCAGGTGTCTGGTTCGATGTCCACGAACACCGGCACACCGCCCAGCAACACGATCATCTCCGCGGTGGCTGCGAAAGTGAACGGTGTGGTGATGACCTCGTCGCCCGGCTTGAGGTCGATCGCCATCAGCGCGATGAGCAACGCCTCGGTCCCGCTGGCCACGGTGATGCAGTGCCGGGCACCCGTATAAGCCGCCAGCTTTTCTTCCAGCTCGCGGACCTCGGGGCCCATGATGTACTGGCCATGGTCCAGCACCCGGTGAATCCGCTCGTCGATCTCTGCCTTGAGTGACCGGTACTGCGCCTTGAGATCGACGAACTCCATCTTCTCCTTCACGACGGCATCTCGCTTTCAGGCATGCAGGTGTCCCCTCGCAGCACATACTTCTCGCCGGTGGCAGGGCAAGTTGCCCGCCCTTGCGCAAATTCCAGCCGCTCACCGTGCCGGCTCATCCAACCCGCCTGGCGCGCAGGCACGCCGAGCATCAGCGCGAAAGCGGGCACATCGCGGTTGACCACGGCCCCGGCGCCGACAAAGGCGTAGCGGCCCACCGTCACCCCACACACGATGGTGCAGTTGGCGCCCAGCGTGGCACCCTGGCGCACCAGCGTGCGCCGGTATTCGCCCTTGCGGCTGACAGCCGAGCGCGGGTTGTACACGTTGGTGAAGACCATGCTGGGGCCGCAGAACACGTCATCCTCCAGCGTGACCGCGTCGTACACGCTCACGTTGTTCTGAATCTTCACGTTGTGGCCGACGCGCACGTCGTTGCCTACGTACACGTTCTGACCCAGCGAACAGCGCTCTCCGATCTCGGCGCCCGAACACACATGGACCCAGTGCCACACCCGGGTGTCGGCGCCGATGCGAGCGCCGGCGTCGACGATGGCCGTGTCGTGCACTTCCGCATTCATGAAGTCAGGCTCCGGACGAAAGGGTGCTGATCCCCACGCGTCAGATCGGGCCGCGCCGTGCGAATGGCGTGGACCGCCTCCACGGCGGGCCGCGCATCGGCCAGGCCATAGCCTCTGCCATTCAGAATCTCCCGGTAGCTCACCGTGTGCAGGTCGGTGAAGCCTTCCGAGAACTCCAGTTCTTCACCATTCACCGTGATCGACCGATAGGTCGCCTTCTTGCCTTGGACGTCCGGGGGCAAGTCGGCGGCGTCGATGGAGAGGAACCAGCGCACCCGCGCTCGCTGGTACTCCAGGAAGCCTGCTGCCTTGTCATTGGCCGTGTAGTGCACGGCGCTTTGCTGCAGATCCCCGAAGATGAAGCCCAGCATGTCGAAGAAATGCACTCCGATGTTGGTCGCGACGCCAAAGGCCTTGCGCGGGTCGGCCTTCCAGCTCGCGGCATACCAGCGGCCGCGCGAGGTGATGTACGTCAGGTCGACGTCGAACTTGGTTTCAGCCGCCGCACGTGCAACCTTCTCGCGCAGGGTGAGGATGGCCTCGTGGTGCCGCAACTGCAGGATCGTCGACACGCGCTTGCCGGTCTCGCGTTCGATGAGCGCCAGCTCGTCAAGTGCGCCCGGCGAGGGCACGAGCGGCTTCTCGCAGATCACGTCGCATCCGAGGCGCAGGCCAGCGGCGATGTGCGGATGGTGAAGATAGTTGGGCGAACAGATCGCCACATAGTCGAGTGCCGTTGCCGCCACGCGCCTGAGCTGGTGTCCGCGTTCGTAGAAAGTCTCGAACTCGGTGAAGAACTCGGCAGCGGGCGCGATGCTGTCGATCACGCCAACGGAGTCGTTGACGTCATAGGCCACCGCAAGGTTGTTGCCCGTGTCGCGTATGGCGCGCATATGCCTTGGGGCGATGTAGCCCGCGGCGCCGATCAAAGCGAAGTTCTTCATGTCGTCTTCAAAGCCTGAATACGGCAAAGCCTGCGTTCGCCGACTCATGGCGGTCATAGAGGGATTTGACGTCCGTCAGCACCGGGCTGGGATGGCGGCAGCTTTGCCGCAAGACCGCAGGCGAAAGGTTGCGGTATTCGGCGTGTCCCACGGCCACCACGAGCGCATCGACAGGATTGCGCTCGTCGATGGACTGCAGCTCGATCCCGTATTCGCGCCGGACCTCGTCGGCATCGGCCCATGGGTCCGCCACCACCACCTGAGCGCCCCAGCCCTGCAGTTCCCGCACCAGGTCGACTACCTTGCTGTTGCGGATATCGGGGCAGTTCTCCTTGAAGGTGATGCCCATCACGCCCACCTTGCAACGCGGAACGTCCATGCCCGCCTGCAGCATCAGCTTGATGGTGTTTCGCGCCGCGTAGCGCGCCATGTTGTCGTTGATTCGGCGGCCCGCCAGGATGATCTGCGGGATGTAGCCGACCTGTTCGGCCTTGAAAGTCAGGTAATACGGATCAACGCCAATGCAGTGGCCGCCAACAAGACCCGGCCTGAAGGGAAGAAAGTTCCACTTGCTGCCAGCGGCCTCCAATACCTCGATCGTGTCGATGCCCAGCCGCTCGAACAGGACTGAAAGTTCGTTCATCAACGCGATGTTCAGGTCGCGCTGCGTGTTCTCGATCACTTTCGCCGCCTCGGCTACCTTGATGCTGCCCGCCTTGTAGGTGCCTGCCGTGACGATCCGGTTGTAGAGTTCGTCAACCAGTTCTGCCGCCCCGGGCGTGCTCCCGCTCGTGATCTTCTTGATCCTGGTCAGCGTGTTGACCTTGTCGCCGGGATTTACCCGCTCCGGGCTGTAGCCGCAAAAGAAAGTCTCGTTGAAGATCTTGCCCGAGAACTTCTCCAGCACCGGCACGCAGACCTCCTCCGTTGCGCCTGGATAGACCGTCGACTCGTAGATGACGACGGCACCGTCAGGCATCGACTTCGCCACGGTTTCGCTGGCACTCAGCAACGGCGCGAGATCGGGGCGGTTGGCGCTGTCGACCGGCGTCGGCACTGTCACGATGAACACGTTGCAGCCACGAATATCGGACGGATCGGCGCTGTAGGTCAGCTGGCTCGCCTCCCGCAAGTCTGCGGGATCGGTCTCCAGCGTCCTGTCGTGCCCACGCTGGAGTTCCTCGATGCGTCGAGCATTGGTGTCGAACCCGACGACGGGCATCAACTTGCCAAATTCCACGGCCAGCGGAAGGCCGACGTACCCGAGTCCGATGATGGCTAGTTTGACTTCTGCAGCATTCATGGGGTTTTTTCGGTCAATGCCGCTTCGGGCGAGTAACCCGGCGCCAGCTGGCGCAAGAGACTCTTCATGGCCGCACTGTTGTCGTCGCGCGCAGCGCTCATCAATGTCTGCAGGTGAACCTTGAGTTCGGGCCAAGCCATGAATTCTTCTCGGGCGCGGATAATGCGGGGATGGCTGGTGGGAAGCGGATTCTCACCGATGAGCAGTTCCTCATACAGCTTTTCACCGGGGCGCAGCCCGGTGAATACGATATCGATGTCTCCGGTCGGACGCATCTCGCTGCGGATGGTCAAGCCGGCCAGGGCAATCATCCGTTTTGCGAGATCGAGGATCTTCACCGGCGAACCCATGTCGAGGACGAACAAGTCGCCGTTCTCCGCCATGGCGCCTGCGTGCAGAACCAGTTGTGCCGCTTCCGGGATCGTCATGAAGAAGCGCGTTACTTCGGGGTGGGTGACGGTGACCGGCCCATTCTCTGCAATCTGGGAGCGGAAGAGCGGCACGACGCTCCCACTCGATCCCAGAACGTTGCCGAAGCGCACCATCGACAGGCGGGTGGCCGGGAGCGAGGCGCTGCCGTCCGCCCTGCGGACCTCGTCAAGCAATGCCTCGCCGCAGCCTGCCAGCGCCTGCAGCACCAGTTCGGCAACACGTTTTGTGGCGCCCATCACGTTGGTCGGCCGGACCGCCTTGTCGGTGGAGATCAAGACGAAGTGATCGACATTGGCGGTCAATGCCGCGCGTGCCACATTGAGCGTTCCGAAGACGTTGTTGAGCACGCCTTCGCCCGGATTGGATTCAACGATGGGCACGTGCTTGTAGGCAGCGGCGTGATAGATCGAGGCAGGCTTGTACGTTTGGCAGATATCCGAGATGCGATCGAAATTGCACACATTCGCGAGCAGGGGAACGGTGCGTACCGCGAGCCGGCTGCGTCCAATGAGGAGCTCGAGCTCCTGGTGGATGCGATACAACGCGAACTCGCTGTGGTCCACGAGCAGGATCTGGCTCGGGCCCTGCAGCACGATCTGGCGGCACAGTTCACTGCCGATGCTTCCGCCCGCACCCGTGACCAACACCACCTTGTTCGCAAGCTTGCGTCCCAGCAACTCTGCATCAGGCGCAACGGCCGGGCGGCCCAGCAAATCTTCGACGTCCAGGTCTCGGAAGTCCTGCACCGTAACCCGGCCGCTGGCCAGGTCTGCCAATCCCGGCAGCGTGCGAATACGGACCGGCAGGGCAGACAGGTGCTCGATGATCTCATTGCGCCTTTGGCGGCTGGCGCTGGGCAAGGCCAGCAGGATGTCGGTGACGGCGAACTTGCCGACAAAGCTCTGTACATCGGCGGGAGCCATGACCGGCAGCCGGTTGATGGTGCGGCCCGCCTTGCGCTCATCGTCGTCGATGAAGCCCAGCAGGGTGTACTGCAGCGCGTTGCCCAGGGCTGCGGCCGTCTGCGCGCCGGCGCTCCCCGCACCGTAGATCAGCAGGCGGCTCGTGGTTCGGGTGATGCTGGCGGCCAGCCAATGCCATGCCAACGCCCTGCTGCCGGTGACAAACAGGAGCAGAAGCAGGGGCTGGAGAACGCTCAGGCTGCGGGGTATACCTTCCCACAGGTAGAGCACGATCACCGCCGGAAGGAAGAGGAGGCCATACGTCGCGACAGCCTTTCCGGTTGCAAGGATCGCGGCCAGACCGGTGTAGCGAAAGATCGCTCGATAGAGACCGAACTTCACGAAGACCGGGATGGCCAGGACCGGTGCGATGACATACACGGCCCACTCCATCCCCACAGGCCGATGCCAGGTATCGAGTCGCAATGTGAAGGCGAGCCAGGTCGCGAGCAGCGCCAGACAGAAGTCCAGCCCGAGCACGACAAGCTGCTTGCGGGAACGGGGCCAGGCGAGGATGGTCTCTTGCACGTTTTTTTTGCTGACTTCGTTGGGATTACACCGCCACCGGCACGCCTAGGTCACGAGCACTACGGAAGCGGCTTCGGCACCGCAGCGCCCAGGGGCCATTCGATGGCGGTCAGCTCCGGATGCAGTTTCTGCGCCTGCGCCCATCTGGCCGGGCCGGCTTCGCATTGGTCCCGTGGGACGATGGAGCACATCTTGACCAGCCATTCGCGCGCCTCGTGGGGGCGGTGGTTCAAGCCCATCACTATCGCCAGTGTCATGAAACTTCGGGAACTGGGCCATACGAGCATTGCGTCTCGCGCCCGCTGGAGCTCATCTACGCTGACTCCGGCGGTGGGCTCGTATTTCATGAAGCGCTGTGCTTCTCGGAGATGCGTCAAAAGAAGCACGTCAGGCGGCCCCGCCGGACGGCTGCCCTGAATCTGGGACCGTTCCAACTGCAGGCTGACATAGCGCTCCTCTACCTGGAAGTAGTCGCGTGCAATCAGTCCGAGCAGTGCGGCTCCGACGCACCAGATTCCGAGCAGCATGGGGCGTCCAGTCAATGGCGATGGCAGCGCTAGGGGCCAAATCTTTAGGCGCCAGTTCAAGGCGCCCACCACTAGCCCGGTCGGCAAAAGGAAGTAGCCGTAGTGCAACGGAAACTCCAGCATGGCGTGCACCCCGATCACCAGCACGAACAAGAAGAACAGAGCGTCCGCCGGCCCGCGCACCCGGCGCGCAGCGGAAATCAGCCAAGCCAGGGTGCACACCGTCAACAGCAAGCCCACAGGGATTCCAAACCACAGGACGAAGTCGAGGAACAGGTTGTGCGACTGCATGAAGGGATGGTGCAGCGGGGCATGCCGCTCTGTCGCCGCCACTTGGGCTGGGAACACTTGCTGCCAGCCATAGCCGAACCAGGGCCTCTGCCATGCCGCATCGATCAGGGTACGCCACAACTCGGGGCGCAACTCATAGCCGAGGCCGCGAACCATTGAGCCGGGTGCGTCGAGCAGCAGCGCCCGGCGAAGGGTTGGCAGCGCCATCACCGCCAAGGCATAGAAAGCTGTCAGCCCGCCCACGTGCCACGCCACGTGCTTGGCTCCCCATAGCCGGCGCCCCCACCATGCGGCTAGGATCATGACGAGCAAGCCAAGCATTCCGGATCGGGACTGCGTCATTGCCAGACCTAGCAAGAGGAACGCGGCCGCAAGCGCGCCCGTGGCAGCCCCTAGCTGTTTGCGCCACACGCCCCAGCCGCACGCGAGTAACCCCCACAGCAGCAATGTTGCGAGTTGATTGGGCTGGGCCATGTTAGCGGCAGGACGCGCACCGCTCGAGCCAATGGTCCAGACGTTCAGGGTCTGACTATCGGCCGAGCCCAACCATTGCTGCAGCTGCAATGCCACCGATGCGATCGCTGCGATGCCGATAGCCAAAAACAAAATGTCGCCCATCCAGCGCGGCCGCCACGTTTGCCATTGCTGGCCGATGAGCATGGACAGCAACAAGGCGACGATATACGCTGTTGCGGTCCACGCTTGACCGGCGAATGGCAGAAGGCCAAAGGCGTTCTGCAAGAAGGGCAAAGGCAGCAGGAAAGCGACCGCCAGCGCCAGCCCATTCCAGGCGACATCCTGCCCGCTGCGCACGAGGACCACCAATCCGATCACCCCAAGCATCGCAGCGAGCCAAGCATCAGAATGGAATGAAGTCCACGGGTCCGAATGGTTGGGAAGCAGCCAGCTCAATGACATCAGCGCGGCGGCAAGCGTCACCCAAACCGGTGCGAGCGAAACGCGGGATAGCCGGCTCATAGCTGGGGTGGGGGAGAGTGTGAAGAAAAAAGCCGCCCTCAGGCGGCTTTGTCGTTTCGCTCAGGCGCTTAGGTGGCCTTACGGCATTCCGCAGGAACGAACTTGTATTTGGTCGCGTCGGCGACGGTGCACTTCCAGCTGATCGAACCGCTCGGAACGGTACCAGCGTTCAGCGCGCCGCTGCCGTCGCTCGGCGACAGAACCAGAGTAACACCACCAGCGGCGGTGCTCGTGATCATCGTGATAGCACCGGTGGTGCCGTTAATCGTCATAGAGTCTACGTTCTTGGTATTGCCGCTGCCCACCGAAATCGGGTCGACGCCAAGACTGAGGTTGGATGCAGTGTTTGCGGCATTCTCGGAGATGGTGGCCTTCGCGCCAGAGGCGAGAACCAGGGCTTCAGACACGCGGGCACGGACCGTGTAGTCCTGATACGCCGGCAGAGCCACAGCAGCCAGAATACCGATGATCGCCACAACGATCATCAGTTCGATCAGGGTGAAACCCTTTTGCACATTGCGTGCGATGGAACGACGGTTCATTTCAACTCCAGGTTGGTTCAGTTCAGTTTGGAAGCTAAGCCCGGGAACCTCCCCGGAGCCGGTCTTGTAACCGCACCATCTGTGCCAGCCTCCAGACGGCCTCTGGACGTAGCGTTTGGTGCGAATTTGTTCACGTTACGGTTACAGTCGGTGACATTTCCCGTTACAACTCTGTCGCCCCGACTGACAAATCTTGTCAGGCCGAGCACGAAATGTCGTCTCAGAGGACCAGGATGTCGTCTGCCTCGAGCCAGCGGATGTCATGCTTGGCTACGCTGCCGCCGATCTGGCTCATGATCTCCGCCGTCTCGGCGGGCTTGGTGTGCGTGATGTAGATCGGGTAGTGCTTGTCGGCACCGATGCGGCCCAGCTCTTCCAGCAGCGTTGCGGGCGATAAGTGGCGGCTGCGTTCGGCCAAGGCCTGCTCCCGGTTGCTGAACGCCGTCTCGATGACGAGCGCGCCCACGTCGAGCTGGTTCACGCGGTTCCAGAAGTGCTGGTTGCGCTCGGTGTCACCGCTGAAGACCCACTGGCGGCTGCCGTTGGCACAACTCACGGCAAAGCCGCAGGCCGGCACGGTGTGGAAGGCCGGCAGCACTTCGACGTTCTTCGGGCTCTGCGTGCCCAGGCGCAGGGTCTGGCCGACGGCGATTTCCTGGAAGACGACGAAGGGCGCGTCACGGCTCGGGATGGCCGCGAAGTCCGGCCAGATCACGTTGTTGAAGACGTGCGTGCGCAGCGCGGCGATGGTCTCGGGCAGGGCATGCACGCGCAGCGGCTTGCTGCGGCGGCTGGCCACGGCGTCCAGCATCAAGGGCAGGGCGGCGATGTGGTCCAGATGCGAGTGGGTGAGAAGGACGTCGTCGATCTCCACCATCTCGCGCAGCAGCAAGTCGCCCACGCCGGTGCCGGCATCGACCAGGAGGTCGTTGTCGATGAGGAAGGATGTCGTCCGGCAATCCTTGGCAATGGCGCCAGAGCACCCCAACACACGCACCTGCATTTGGCTGCGCCCTTTTTCTTGATCTGCTCTTTGACGAGAGTACTACTTGGATTCGAACCGGGTGGCGCCGTCCCACTCGGGATCATATGGACGCGACGTCATCGAGGCTAAACGCTCCGCATATAAGCGGTAAAGGACTTTTTTGGCATCCTGCGCAATGAGTAGGTCCAACAAAGGTTCTACCCGTTCTGCCTGCTGCGCCCGGTAGCCCCGCAGCACGTCGTTCCACAGTCCGATCAGGTCCAGGTCCTTCGATTCCAGTTCCTTGCGCAACCCGAGCGGGGTGAGGATGGTAACGGCTTGCTCGCGCCCCTTGACGCCCACCAGGTCCAGCTCGAGCCAGCCGTAGTCGCTGGCCGCCTGCGCCGTGGTTCCGCTGGCCACGATCGCCACGCCGTAGACAACGCCAAGTCCTTCCAGGCGCGAGGCCAGATTCACCGCGTCGCCCACCACGGTGTAGCTGCGCCGCAGCGCCGATCCCATGTCGCCCACGCTCATGAGGCCCGTGTTCAATCCGATGCCCACGCTCACTTCGGGCAGGCCGGATGCGCGACGGACCTTGCTCAGCGCCTCCATCGCGGCCGCCATCTCGATGGCCGCGCTCACCGCGTGGCTCGCGTGCGACGGGTTGTCGACCGGCGCGCCCCAGAAGGCCATGACGCTGTCGCCCATGTACTTGTCCACCGTGCCGCCGTGCCGGCTGATGATCTCGGTCAGGCGGCTGAAGACGTCGTTGAGAAAGCCCTGCAGCTCCAGGGGCGGCAGGCGTTCCGACAGTCGCGTGAAGCCGCGCATGT
>Ga0209130_1000740_pt1 | contig 28631 bp, 32 predicted proteins | sample AraplaMF_Cvi_mLB_FD_184264 | JGI IMG/M metagenome (GOLD analysis project Ga0209130, IMG submission 184264) | Arabidopsis root microbial communities from the University of North Carolina, USA - plate scrape MF_Cvi_mLB (SPAdes) (version 2) | ecosystem: Host-associated > Plants > Roots > Endosphere...
ACAAGCCGATGTTCATGGTCGACCTGGCCGTGCCGCGCGATATCGAGCCGGAAGTGGGCCGCCTGAACGACGTCTTCCTGTACACCGTGGATGACCTGGGCAAGGTGGTGCAGACCGGCATGGAGAATCGCCAGGCCGCCGTGGCGCAAGCCGAAGCGATTATCGAGACCCGCGTGCAATCGTTCATGCACTGGATAGACGACCGCGCCGTGGTGCCGGTGATCCAGGGCCTGCAGGAAAACGGCGAAATGATTCGCCTGCTGGAACTGGAGCGCGCACGCAAGCTGCTGGCCAAGGGCGAATCGGTCGACGCGGTGCTGGAAGCGCTGTCCAAAGGCCTGACGGCCAAATTCATGCACGGCCCGCAGCAGGCCTTGCACCGGGCCCAGGGTGACGAGCGCGCCCAGCTGGCCGAACTGCTGCCACAATTGTTCCGCGGCCGCCGTTAGCGGCGCCAGACTCCTTCCTGCCGCTCACTGCGGCTGTCCGTGTTACCCCTCGAATTCAGGAACGTATGAAACCATCAATGCTGGCCAAGCTGGATCAATTGGCAAACCGCCTTGTCGAACTGGACGAACTGCTGATGTCCGAAGGCGCCACGTCGAATATGGACAGCTACCGCAAGATGACGCGCGAGCACAGCGAGCTGCAGCCGCTGGTGGCCCTGTACAAGGATTACCAGCAGGTGCTGTCCGATATCGACGATGCGCAAGCCATGCTGTCCGACCCGGACATGAAAGAGTTCGCGCAGGAAGAAATCGAGAACGGCAAGGCGCGCCTGGCCGGGCTGGAGCTGGACCTGCAGAAGATGCTGCTGCCGAAGGACGAAAACGACGAGCGCAATATCTTCCTCGAAATCCGCGCGGGTACCGGCGGCGATGAGTCGGCGCTGTTTGCAGGCGACCTGCTGCGCATGTACACCCGTTTTGCCGAGCGTTCGCGCTGGCAGGTGGAGATTGTGTCGGCGTCCGAGAGCGACCTGGGCGGCTATCGCGAGGTCATCGCGCGCATTATCGGCAACGGCGCCTACTCCAAGCTGAAATTCGAATCGGGCGGCCACCGCGTGCAGCGCGTGCCGGCGACCGAGACGCAGGGGCGCATCCACACGTCCGCCTGCACGGTGGCGGTGATGCCGGAGGCGGATGAAGTGGAGGACGTGCATATCAACCCGGCCGACCTGCGCATCGACACCTTCCGCGCGTCCGGCGCCGGCGGGCAGCACATCAACAAGACCGATTCGGCCGTGCGCATCACCCACCTGCCCTCGGGCATCGTGGTGGAATGCCAGGACGACCGCTCGCAGCACAAAAACAAGGCGTCGGCGATGAAGGTGCTGGCCGCGCGCATCAAGGACGTGCAATTGCGCGAGCAGCAGTCGAAAGAAGCGGCGACCCGCAAGAGCCTGATCGGCTCCGGCGACCGCAGCGAGCGCATCCGCACCTACAACTTCCCGCAAGGGCGCATGACCGACCACCGCATCAACCTTACGCTGTACAAGCTGGACATGATCATGGACGGCGACCTGAACGAACTGACCACCGCCCTCACCACCGAGCACCAGGCCGAGCAACTGGCCGCCCTCGGCGACTGAATGTCCACCCTGGGGTCAGGAACAGAAGTGGACATTTCCTCAGAATGTCCACTTTTGTTCCTGACCCCAAGGTGGACATTTTCTGGGCCGTAATAATGGCGGCTTAAGGATCGCGCCCCGGCTTTGTGCGAGAATTGGGCGGATTTTTAACCTGATAACTTGATGACGATGAGCAACCGTAACGTATTGCTGGCGATCGCCTTTGTGAGCTTTGGCATGATCGGCGCGGCAATGTATCTCCAGCATGTGCTGTACCTGATGCCTTGTCCGCTGTGCGTGATCCAGCGCTACCTGTTCATCGCCATCGGCCTTGCGGCCTTGATCGGCGCCTTTAGCGCCAAGCCGAAAATTGCGGCTGGCGTTGGCTTGCTGGCTGCGCTGGGCGGCATGGGCGTGGCGATCAAGCAGTTGTGGATCCTGGCCCACCCTGGCCTGTCCTGCGGCATCGATCCGATGGAAACGATGCTGAACAAGATCCCGACTTCGGAATACCTGCCTTGGCTGTTCTACGCTGAGGGCCTGTGCCAGGACGCGAATGAAAAATTCCTCGGCCTGGTGATCCCGATGTGGTCCTGCATCTGGTTCGGTATCCTGGCTATCGTCACCGCGTGGCTGGTGCTGCGCAAACGCGCATGAAAGACCAGGTCACGGCCGGCATCACGCTGGGCGCCTTGCAGCGCAAGCCCCTGCTCGATCCGGTCGACCAGCGCATCCTCGTTTGCCACGCACTGGGCATCAGCCGCACGGCACTCATTACCCAGTCAGACCGCGTGCTGAGCGCGGAAGAAGCGGCGCGCGTGTCGGCCTTGCTGCAGCGCCGCCATGATGGCGAGCCGGTGGCATACATCGTCGGCCAGCGCGAGTTCTTCGGGCTCGATTTTGAGACCACCCCTGCGGTGCTGATCCCGCGTCCCGACACTGAACTGCTGGTGGAACTGGCGCTGGTGCGCCTGCCGCCGCGCGGGAGGGTGCTGGACATGGGAACCGGCAGCGGCGCCATCGCCGTCGCCATCGCCCATAGCCGGCCGGATGCCAGTGTGACGGCGCTGGATGTGAGCCAGGACGCCCTGGCGGTGGCGAGCCGCAATGCGCAGCGCAACCAGGCTAAAGTGCGTTTCCTGCACAGCGACTGGTACGCTGCGGTCGAGGGCGAGCAGTTCGACCTGATCGTCTCCAATCCACCCTATATCGCCGATGGCGACCGCCACCTGTCGGAAGGCGACCTGCGCTTCGAACCCAGCGGCGCGCTGACCGATTTTGCGGATGGACTCAGCGCCCTGCGCACCATCATTTCCGGCGCCCCGTCCAAACTGGCGCCGGGTAGCTGGCTGCTGATGGAACATGGCTACGACCAGTCGGCCGCGGTACGCGGGCTGCTGTTGTCATCCGGTTACACTGATGTGCAAAGCTGGCAAGATCTGGCTGGCATCGAACGGGTCAGCGGCGGCCGTCGACCCGGGTAAAATACGGCAACATGCGGCTTCCCGGCCGTTTTTGGGGGCCATCGTACGCGCTTTTCGGTTTTCGGTTAATCTCGCACCAATTTGATTTGCTGCATCGGAAAGGAAGCAAATTGTCCAATCTATTGACTCGCCGCCTGGCCTTGTTGGCCGACGAAAAGCACCGTGCGGTGCTGGGCGGCGGCCTGCGCGGCATTGAGCGAGAAACCTTGCGTGTACAAGCGGATGGCCAACTGGCGCGTACCCCCCATCCCCGGCCCCTGGGCTCGGCCCTGACGCACCCGCACATCACCACCGATTACGCCGAAACCCTGCTGGAGTTCATCACCCCGGCGGAGCACGACATCGCGACCACGCTGGAGAAGCTGGATGCGATCCACCGTTTCAGCTACACCAAATTGGGCAATGAACTGATCTGGAGCCAGTCCATGCCGTGCGAGTTGCCGGCCGAGGAAGACATCGAGATTGCGTGGTACGGCAAATCCAACCTGGGCATGCTGAAGCACGTATACCGCCGCGGCCTGGCCCTGCGCTATGGCAAGGCCATGCAGTGCATCGCCGGCATCCATTACAACTATTCGCTGGACGAGCGCCTGTGGCGCATCCTGGCCGAAAACGAGGGCGCGACCCACGTCACTCCGAAAGCCTACCAGTCGGAAGCCTACCTGGCGACCATCCGCAACTTCCGCCGCTATAGCTGGCTGCTGATGTACCTGTTCGGCGCGTCGCCGGCGCTGGCCGAGGGCTTCCTGCGCGGCCGCCCGCACAAGCTGGAAAAGCTGTCCGGCGATACGCTGTACCTGCCCTACGCGACCAGCCTGCGCATGAGCGACCTGGGTTACCAGAACGAGGCGCAATCAGGCCTGCACCCGCACGAAAACAGCCTGGATTCCTATGTGGCCACGCTGACCAAGGCGGTCAACCAGCCTTACGAGCCGTACGCGAAGATCGGCACCAAGGTGAATGGCGAGTGGGTCCAGCTGTCGACCAATGTGATCCAGATCGAGAACGAGTACTACTCGACCATCCGTCCGAAGCGCGTGATCAATACCGGCGAGCGCCCGATCCAGGCGCTGTGCAACCGCGGCGTGCAGTACATCGAGGTGCGCTGCATGGACGTGGATCCGTTCGAACCGGTCGGCATCAACGTGCAGACTGGCCGCTTCCTCGACGTGTTCCTGTTGTTTACCGCCCTGGAAGAAAGCCCGCTGATCACGCCTGAGCATGGCGAACTGCTGGCACGCAATTTCGCGCGCACGGTGAAGGAAGGCCGCCGCCCTGGCTTGACTTTGACCCGCGACGGCGAGGAAGTGACGCTGAAACAGTGGGGCCTGGAACTGCTGGAGCGCTTCAAGCCTGTGGCGGAATTGCTGGACCGCGAGCACGGCGGGCGCGAACACATGGCGGCGCTGGAAGCACAGGCAGCCAAGCTGCACGCCCCTGAAACCACACCGTCTGCGCGCGTGCTGCAGGCGCTGCGCGAGAATGGCAAGTCGTTCACCGCTTTCGGCCTGCACCAGAGCGAAAAGCATGCGGCTTACTTCCGCAGCCATCCGCCCAGCGCGGAAGACGTGGCGCGCTTCGACGAGATGGCGCGCGTGTCCATCGCGGAGCAGGAAGAACTGGAACGCACCCAGACCGGCAGCTTCGACGATTACGTCAAGGCCTACCGCGCCAGCAACCTGTGCCCGAATCACTGCACCTGACCTTTGCTCACTTTCTTTAACGAACAGCACGCGCTACTGCCCGACGGTCCTGACCATCGGGTCAGGGCGGTGCAATCCGAGCTGGGCCGGCGCGGTCTCGGCCAGATCGTGACCCCGCAAAGCGTGCCGCTGACGGCACTGGAACGCACGCACAGTCCGCGCTACCTGGCATTCCTCCGCAACGCGTGGAGCGAAGCGCAGGCGCAAAAGGACTTCGCCGGCTGGCCATCGATCGTTCCCAAGCAGCTTGCGGTGCGCACCATGCGCACCGATATCGAGCCGGAAGACTTCCTGGCCCGGCTTGGCCTGTACGCGATGGATACGGTGACGGGCATTGGCGCCGGCACCTGGAGCGCGGCCAAAGGAGGCGCCGACTGCGCGGTCAATGCGGCGCATGCCTTGCGCGTCGGCGAACGGGCCAGCTTTGTGCTGACGCAGCCGCAAGGCCACCATGCGGGCGCAGATTTCTGCGGGGGCTACAGCTACCTGAATAATGCGGCGCTGGCGGCCCAGCACCTGCTGGACGACGGCATGTCCAAGGTCGCCATCCTGGACCTCGACTACCAGCACGGCAACGGCGCCCAGGGCATTTTTTATGAGCGGGCCGACGTGCTATGCCTGTCGATCCATGCCGATCCGCGCCGCGCCTTTCCCTACTATTGCGGCCATGCCGACGAAACCGGTGCCGGCGCGGGACTTGGCTACAACGTCAACATCCCATTGGCGCCAGGCGCCAATGCGCAGGCCTGGTTCGCTGCGCTGGAAACGGCTTGCGTACGCCTGTCAATGTACCGTCCGGAGGCGCTGGTCGTGGCCTTGGGCGGCAATATTTTCCATGGCGAGCAGCACGGCGGCTTCGGGCTGGCCCCCGCCGACTTCCTGCGTCTCGGCGAGCGCCTGGCCTGGCTGGGCATTCCTGCCACCTTCCAGCTCGAAGGCGGCACGCCACTGCGCGAGCTGGGCATCAATATCGTCAACGTGCTGGAAGGCTTCGACTGCGCGATGATCTAGGCTTAGCCTGGCAGCGCCAGCCGTGCCTCCAGGCCGCCGCCTTCGCGCTGGTGCAGCGTCAGGCTGCCGCCCATTGCGGTCGCCAGCTGGCGCGCAATCGCCAGGCCCAGGCCGGTGCCGCCGGTTTCGCGGCTGCGTGAGGATTCCAGCCGCACGAAGGGCTCAAAGACCGCCTGCAGCGATTCGGCCGGGATGCCCGGGCCGCGATCCAATACCTGGATCACGATGCCGCCTTGCCCTGCCTCGGTGCCGTCCGCTCGCGTCACATGCACCTCGGCGCTGCCGCCGAATTTGAGCGCATTGTCGATCAGGTTGCCCAGCACGCGGCGCAGCGCCTGCGGCCGCAGCTCCATCGGATGGCCAACGGCACCATGCAGCGTGACGTCCTGTCCCGCGTCGGTGTAGTCGTGCACCATGCTGTCAAGCAGTGCGTCAGGATCAATGCGCGTGGCCGCTTCCGCGGTGCCGTGCAGGGTGCGGGCGTAGGCGACGCCTTCCTTCACCAGCTGCTCCATGGCCTGCAAGTCTTGCCGCAGTTTCGCTTGCTGCGCCTCGTCATCCATCATGTCGACCCGTAAGCGCATGCGTGTAATCGGCGTCTGCAAATCGTGCGAGATCGAGGCCAGGATCTGGATGCGCTCCGTCATATAGCCGGCAATGCGTTGCTGCATGGCGTTGAAGGCCCGCGCCGCACGCGCCACTTCGGATGGCCCGCTTTCCGGCAGGTGGGCGCCCTGCATGTCGGGGCCAAGCGCGTCCGCCGCCAAAGCCAGTTGTTCCAGCGGCCGCGTTGCCAGGCGCACCGCCAGCCAGCAGCACAAGGCAAACACCGCAAGCTGCGCCGCCATCAGGGCGCCGAACCAGGGCGACATCGGCACGGTACGCATCGGGCGGAAATCAATCGTCAGCGGCATGCCGTCGCTCAGGCGCAGGTGAACCTGGTAGCGCTCATGCTCGCCGATGATCTGGTGCACGGTCAGCTTGTATTGCTTGCCGACGCCTTCTTCAAACGAGCGCACGGCGTTGGCCTCGAGCACGTCCAGGTGCGGCAGCGATTCGTCGCATTCTTCCAGCCGGAATTCGTAACTGCGGCGCGCCAGGCGCGGCAACCATTGCGCACGCTGGGCGGCAGGCAAGGCGTCGAGCAAGGCAACCGAGGTGGTGACCTCGCGCTCGATGTATCCCATCATCATATTGGTGGTGGCCTCGTTCCGTTCGCGCACGGTGAGCCAGAACGACAGGCCCTGTGCCACCGCTACGCCAAGGCACAGCAGCAAGGCGAGGCGCGCGAACAGGCTGCGCGGCCAATGCAGGCGCATCATGGCTCGCCTGCCGACAGCGTGACGGCGGCCGAGAAGACATAGCCTTCGCTGCGCAGGGTCTTGATGTAGCGTGGCTCGCGCGCGGTGTCGCGCAGGCGCTGGCGCACGCGGCTCACCAGCAGGTCGATCGAGCGGTCGAACTGGTCGGCGTTGCGGCCCTGGGTCAGGTTCAGCAGCTGGTCGCGCGTCAGCACGCGCTGCGGATGGTCGAGGAAGACGCGCAGCAGGCGGTATTCGGCGCCGCTCAGTGCGACCTGGGTGCCGTCGGCGTCGATCAGGTGGCGCGCCACCGTGTCCAGGCGCCAGTCGCCGAAGGCCAGCATCGGCACCGATTCATTCACCTGCATATTCGGCGGCAGCATGCGCGTGCGGCGCAGCACGGCGTTGATGCGCGCCAGCAGTTCGCGCACGGCGAAAGGCTTGGGGAGGTAATCGTCGGCGCCCATTTCGAGGCCGACGATGCGGTCGGTTTCGTCGTTACGTGCGGTCAGCATCAGTACCGGGATGGCCTTGTGCTTGCCGGCCCGCAGGTCGCGGCACAGGGCCAGGCCGTCTTCGCCGGGCAGCATCAGGTCCAGCACGATCAGGTCCGGCGTGTCTTCCTCAACGACGGCGCGCATCTGGCGGCCGTTGGCTGCCAGCGAAGTGCGCAGGCCGTTTTTCTGTAAATAGGCACCGATCAACTCGCGGATATCGCGGTCGTCGTCAACAATCAGGATGTGGTCTTGGTTTTCCATGAAGCCATCATACCGAATGCCTGGGAGAGATTTGTATCCCAGTGTGTACGGCTGGATCGGGTACACAAAACATTGCACACAAGGGGGTGCGGGGAAATATGCCGGATACCTGCGGGGAGTCCAATGGAGTCATTCCACAACACGGAGCCGACCATGACCAACCCGCTCGACACTCCGCTGGCCTTCCTGGCCGGCCTGCTGACCATCGCTTCGCCCTGCGTGCTGCCGATGCTGCCCATCCTGCTGGGCTCCGGCGTCAACCAGCGCAACCGCCGCCGGCCGCTGTTCATCGTGGCCGGCTTCATCCTGAGCTTTGCCAGTTTCGCCATGCTGCTGGGTGTGGTGTCGGCCAAGATCGAAGTGGCGCAGGAAGTCCTGCGCAATACCGCCATCGGCCTGCTTGCCCTGTCCGGCCTGTTCCGCCTGTGGCCGGCGCCTTATGAATGGCTGATCGCGCGCCTGCCGGGCCGCAGCGCCAGCAGCACGCCACACGCGGATGACGGCAGCAACGGCGGCGCCTTCCTGCTCGGCGTTTCGCTGGGCGCAGTCTGGACGCCCTGCGCCGGGCCGGTGCTGGCTTCCATCCTGGTGCTGGTGGTGAAGGCGCAAGACCCGGCCTGGTCGGCCCTGCTGCTCACCCTGTATGCCATCGGCGCGGCCGTCCCGATGCTCGGGATTATTTACGGCGGCCAGTACGCCACCCAGCGCGTGCGTTCCGTCGCCCGCCACGCCGAGCGCCTGCAGCAAGTCTTCGGCGTGCTGGTGGTGGCCACCGCCATCGCGATTTACCTGCAATACGACACCCTGGCCTATTCCTGGGCCGCCCAACACCTCCCAACCCTGAAAGGACTTTGAATATGAAGAACTACCTGAAATTCCTGGCTGCCGCGGCAACCCTGGTGGGCGCCAGTGCCGGCGCCAGTGCAGCGACTGCCCCGTTTGAGGCCCCCGAATTCAGCGGCATCACCGAGTGGCTGAACAGCACGCCGCTGACCATGAAACAACTGCGTGGCAAGGTGATACTGGTTGATTTCTGGACCTATGACTGCATAAACTGTATCAACACCCTGTCCCATGTCGTGCAGTGGCACGACAAGTACAAGGACAAGGGCTTGGTCGTGGTCGGCGTCCATACCCCCGAGTACGCTTTCGAGCGCAAGACCGAGAATGTGCGCACCGCCTTGAAGCGGTTCGACATACGCTATCCAGTCGCGCAGGACAACCGCTACGCCACCTGGAACGCGTACAACAACCGCTACTGGCCAGCTTTCTATTTAGTCAACAAGAAGGGCCAAGTGGTGTACACCCACTTCGGTGAAGGCCAGTACGAGCAAACCGAAGCGCGGATCCAGCAACTGCTGGCGCAAACCGAGTGAGTTCATGATGAGCGAAAAATTTTTCAAAAATAGCTTGCAATTGAATCGCACACTATCTATAGTGTGCACATGGGCAGCAAACAACGCCCCGGAAACTGGAAACAAATAGCACGCTAGTTAATCGCTCACAACTCACTAAAAGGAATATTTATCATGGCAAAGATCTCCAACATCCTGTACCGCGCAAACGCAACTTCCACCGGCGGCCGCGAAGGCAAATCCATCTCCAGCGACGGCGCCCTGGACGTCAAGCTGACCACGCCAAAAGAACTGGGCGGCAATGGCGCCTTCGGCACCAACCCGGAGCAGCTGTTCGCAGCCGGTTACTCGGCGTGCTTCATCGGCGCCCTGAAGTTCGTTGGCGGCCGCGACAAGATCGCCGTACCGGCTGAGGCTTCGATCAACGCCACCGTTGGCATCGGCCCGATCGAAACCGGCTTCGGCATCGAAGTGGAATTGAAGATCTCCCTGCCTGGCGTGGATCGCGCCACCGCAGAAAAACTGGTGAACGCAGCCCACATTGTCTGCCCGTACTCGAACGCGACACGCGGCAACATCGACGTCACCCTGACTATCGTATAAACAAGCAAGGGCCCGGCAGCAAAGGCGGCCGGGCCCACCCAAGAGGAGAAATATCATGAAAGCATTTGCAACCATCATCGCTTCCGCCGCCCTGGCCCTCTCCACTGCCGCCCAGGCAGCGCCGGCCGACACCAACAGCGGCGAAGGCTACCAGGCCGACACCAGCTTCGTTTCGACCAAGACCCGCGCAGAAGTAAAGGCTGAGACCATCGCCGCCCTGCGCCGCGGCGACATCCTGAACGGCGAACTGTATCCGCTGGACTTCGCTTCCCCAACGCGCGGTAAAACCCGCGCCCAAGTGAAGGCCGAGCTGGCCATGGCCTTGCGCAATGGCGAGATCCGCATCGATCAATAAGCTGGCATAAAATGGTCGCCTCCCATCAAGCGAGGCGACCAATGATCGAGTGGCAGTGGCTGGACTTCAACAGCATTCCCAATGCAGACCTCTATGAAATGCTGCGGCAGCGGCAAGAGGTTTTTGTGCTTGAACAGCAGTGTTTTTACTCCGATATGGACGGCTGCGATCAAGCGGCCCATCACCTGCTCGGCTGGCAGACAGTGGACGGCAAGCGCACGCTGGCCGCATACCTGCGCTGCATCGCGCCGGGCATCAAATATCCTGAAATGTCGCTGGGACGCGTGCTGACCACGCAGGCTGCGCGCGGCAGCGGCGCCGGCCGCCAGCTGATTGCCGAGGGCATCCGTAACGCGGAAGCGCTGCATCCCGGTCATCGCATCCGTATCGGCGCTCAGGCCCACCTGGAGAACTTCTATGGCAGCTTCGGCTTCAAGGCCGTCGGCGAGCCGTATGACGAGGATGGCATTCCACACCTGGAAATGCTGCGTTAAAAAAGAAAACGGCCCGAAGGCCGTTTCCGTGACAAATCAGATTTCGACTTGGGTACCTAGCTCGATGACGCGGTTCGGCGGGATCTGGTAATAGTCCGCCGCAGCGCGTGCATTGCGCGACATCGCCACGAACAGGTGTTCGCGCCATGGCGCCATGCCTTCGCCCGGCGTCGAAATGACGGTCTGGCGGGCGATGAAGAAGGACGTCTCCATCATCTCGAACTTCAGGCCTTTTTCTTCGCACAGGGCCATGATGGCCGGCACGTCCGGCTCGTCCTTGAAGCCGTAGTTGATATTCAGCTGGTAGCACTCGTGGCCCAGGGCGGTGACGCGCACCTGTTCTGCCGGCGGCACATAGGGCTCTTCAACGATATGCACGGTGAAGAACACCACGCGCTCATGCAGTACCTTGTTGTGCGACAGGTTATGCAGCAAGGCGTGCGGCACGCCATCGCTCTCGCCGCGCAGGAATACCGCAGTACCGGGCACGCGGGTTGGCGGCGCCATGAACAGGGAGTTCAGGAAGTCTTCCAGCGGGATCGCATGCTTTTCCAGGTTCTTGAACACCAGCTCGCGACCGGTGCGCCAGGTCAGCATGGTGGTAAACAGCGCGGTACCGAGCAGCAGCGGGAACCAGCCGCCGTGGAACAGCTTCAGCGAGGTGGCGGAGAACAGCGTGATGTCGATCACGATGAAGAAGCCGGTCGCGCCAAAGCACAGCACCAGGGGCAGGTGCCAGCGGTAGCGGGTGACGAAGAAAGTCAGGATCGTGGTCGCCAGCATGGTTGCGGTCACCGCGATGCCGTAGGCGCCGGCCAGGGCATCCGAGGACTGGAAGCCGATCACGGCAATGAGCACCACGCTCAGCTGCAGCCAGTTCACCACCGGGATGTAGATCTGGCCCATCTCGCTTTCCGAGGTGTGCTGGATGCGCATGCGCGGCAGCATGCCCAGCGCAATGGCCTGCTTGGTCATCGAGAAGGTGCCGGAAATCGTGGCCTGCGATGCAATCACCGTCGCGGCGGTCGACAGGATCACCAGCGGAATCACGCTCCAGCTACCCAACTGGTTGAAGAAGGGATTGGAAACCACCGACGGATCCTTGATCAGCAGTGCGCCCTGGCCAAGGTAGTTCAGCGCCAGCGCAGGGAAGCAGGCCAGGAACCAGGCAAGGCGGATCGGCTTTTTACCGAAGTGGCCCATGTCGGCATACAGCGCCTCGGCGCCGGTAAATGCCAGCACCACGGCACCCAGGGCAACAAATGCCACCTTGCCGTGGGAGAAGAGGAAGTTAAAGCCATGCGCCGGATTCAGGGCAGCCAGGATCGCCGGCTCCTTGACGATATTGATGACGCCCATGGTCGCCAGGGCGGCAAACCAGAGCGCCATGACCGGGCCAAAGAAGCGGCCAATGCCGGCTGTGCCGTGACGCTGGACGGCATACAGGGATACCAGGACCACGATGGTCAGCGGGACGATGAATTTTTCCAGCCCGGGGGCGGCGACTTCCAGGCCTTCGATTGCCGACAGGACCGAGATGGCCGGCGTGATGACACTGTCGCCGTAAAACATGGTGGCGCCAAAAGTACCGATCAGCAGCAAGGGGAAATGCCATTTCGGCGCTGCCTTGTGCACGGAATTCAGGGCCAGGGCCATCAAGGCCATGATGCCGCCCTCGCCGCGGTTATCCGCGCGCAACATCAGGCTGACATATTTGAGGGACACAATCATCGTCAGGCCCCAGAAAATCAGGGAGACGATGCCCAGCAGGTTCTCCTGGTTGAGGGGAAGCCCGTGGGTGGGATCGAAGATGGTTTTGAGGGTATAGAGGGGGCTGGTACCGATATCGCCGTAGACGATGCCGATGGCGGCCAGCGTCAATGCAGCGACGCTGCTTTTCTTATGTTGTGACAAGATTTCACCCAAAATTGGTTTTGGTGCATCGCACAATAGGCCAACTATAGGCCTTTTGCAAGTTTTTTACGCCGCCGGTGAAAACCCGGCGGGTGTGCTATTTTCCACCTTTACCCATAGAAAATCATCGCTCTCATGAATACCGGCATGTTGTACGCCGCAGGCGCTTTCCTTTCCTGGGGCCTGTTCCCGCTGTATTTTCACGCAATTAAGAATGTCCCGGCGTCCGAAATCCTGGCCCATCGCATGGCCTGGTCGCTTTTGTTCCTGATGCTCGTGCTGACTGTGCGCCGCCAATGGAAATGGCTGCCGCAAGTGTTGCGCCAGCCCAAAGTAGTGGGCAGCTTCCTGGCCAGTGCCTTCCTGTTGAGCGCGAACTGGTTCGTGTACATCTGGGCGGTCAACAACGGCCATGTGGTGGATGCCAGCCTGGGTTACTTCATCAATCCCCTGGTGAACGTGCTGCTGGGCATGCTGGTGCTGAAGGAAAAACTGCGCCGCGGGCAGTGGATCGCCATCGGCGTGGCGGCTACCGGCGTGGCCTGGCTGACCTGGCAGGCTGGCCAGGTGCCGTACATCGCCCTGGTGCTGGCCCTGAGTTTTGGCGCTTACGGGCTGCTGCGCAAGACGGCGGCACTGGCCGCGCTGGAAGGCCTGTCCTTCGAGACCCTGATCCTGTTTCCGCTGGCGGCGGCTTACCTCGGCTGGCTGGTGTACCACGGCCAGAGCGTATTCCTGAATGCGGAATCGGACAGCACGCGCTGGCTGCTGGCGGCGGCTGGGCCGACGACCGCGATCCCGCTGCTGCTGTTTGCGGCCGGCGCGCGCCGTATTCCGATGTCGGTGCTGGGCATGCTGCAGTACATGTCGCCTTCGCTGCAGATGCTGCTGGGCGTGTGGGTCTTCCACGAGGCGTTTTCCTCAACCCGGCTGGTGGGATTCCTCTTCATCTGGAGCGCATTGGCGATCTATATGCTGGAGGGCTGGTTGACCAATAGAAAATCGAGTTGAGTGTCGGAAAATTTTACACCGTTACCTGTTCGATAACTTCAATTTCCTAGTCCCAACTTAAATTACCGTATAAAAATCAATGACCTGAGGAAAAAACGTCGGGCCGGGCACAGTAGTTGCTTAATTCTCGGTTCCACCTCAGGAGAAGAAGAATGGTAAGCAAAAAGTTTCTGGCAGGTATCGCCGCCTTGGTCTGTGCTGCGAATGTACACGCGCTTCCAATGTCGCTGACCAAGACCGTCGCCGCGAGCGACCATCTGGTTTCGGGTACCGGCAAGACCTTCGAGATCAACGTCAACGACCTGCTGACTAACAAAAGCTTGAGCAGCAGCGCTATCGCCTTGGGCCAGTTGACCGTTTTCGGCCACTCGACTGCTGAGTACAAATACAATTTCGGCAATTACAGCGCTTACTACTGGACCGGCACCACGTCGCATACCAACTCCGGCGCCTGCAACCATGGCAATTGCAACGTCACCGATAACGTTTTCACCAGGATCGGCAGCACGTATCACTACGACCTCGTCAGCGATACCATGAAGGTAACGGTCGGCGACTCGAGTGGCAGCGACAGTGCCGAGTGGCAGCAAAGCCATACCGGCTACAAGACAACTGAAGATGGCAAGGACGGCAGCGCACGCTGGGGCTGGGATATCTACAAAACCACCGCCGACGACTACTACGGTTCCTACAGCGGCGACCTGAGCGTCACCCTGAACCTGGACAGCAAAGCACTCAGCGACATCGTAAAAGATGGCATCCTGAGCCTGTCGATCTGGGGCAGCCGCGGCCAATTCAACGTCGACAGCCTGCGCCTGGATTTGCTGGCCAACTTGCCTGCGGTACCTGCGGACAACCCGGTGCCCGTTCCGACCAGCCTGTTGCTGACAGGCCTGGGCCTGGCAGCCCTGGCGACCGTGCGCCGCCGCAAAGCGTAAGCAGTCGCTTGCCCTCAAAAGGACCCGGCACCCGCCGGGTCTTTTTTTATGGGCGATCACAATGCGCTAAACTAGCGCCTTTACGAACCGACAAGAACACATACCGTGGCCAATTACGTCTATACCATGAACCGCGTGGGCAAAATCGTCCCACCGAAACGTCAGATTCTGAAGGACATCTCCCTGTCCTTCTTCCCGGGCGCCAAGATCGGCGTGCTGGGCCTGAACGGCTCCGGCAAATCGTCCCTGCTGAAAATCATGGCAGGCATCGACACTGACATCCAGGGCGAAGCACGCCCGATGCCTGGCCTGAATATCGGCTACCTGCCGCAGGAGCCGCAGCTGGATCCGGAAAAAACTGTGCGCCAGGAAGTGGAATCCGGCCTGGGCGAGGCCTTCAACGCGCAAGCCCTGCTGGAAGCCGTGTACGCCGCCTACGCCGAACCGGACGCGGACTTCGACGCGCTGGCCAAAGAACAGGAACGACTGGAATCGATCATCGCTGCTGCCGACGGCGGCAACCTGAACCTGCAGCTGGAAATGGCGGCCGATGCGCTGCGCCTGCCGCCTTGGGACCAGAAGATCGGCGTGCTGTCCGGCGGTGAAAAGCGCCGCGTGGCGCTGTGCAAACTGCTGCTGTCCAAGCCGGACATGCTGCTGCTCGACGAACCGACCAACCACCTGGATGCGGAATCCGTGGAATGGCTGGAGCAATTCCTGGTGCGCTTCCCGGGCACCGTGGTTGGCATTACCCACGATCGCTACTTCCTCGACAACGCAGCCGAATGGATCCTGGAACTGGACCGCGGCCATGGCATCCCTTGGAAGGGCAACTACTCTTCGTGGCTGGACCAGAAACAGGCCCGCCTGAAGCAGGAAGAAGCCACCGAATCTGCCCGCCAGAAGGCACTGCAGAAGGAACTGGAATGGTCGCGCCAGAATCCGAAAGCACGCCAGGCCAAATCCAAGGCCCGTATGGCGCGCTTCAATGAACTGAGCGAATTCGAATACCAGAAGCGTAACGAGACCCAGGAGATTTTCATCCCTGTGGCCGAACGCCTGGGTAACGATGTGATCGAGTTCAAGAACGTCACCAAATCGTTTGGCGACCGCCTGCTGATCGACAACCTGTCCTTCATCATCCCGCCAGGCGCGATCGTCGGCATCATCGGCCCGAACGGTGCCGGTAAGTCGACCCTGTTCAAGATGATCGCCGGCATCGAGCAGCCGGACAGTGGCGAAGTGGTGATCGGCAAGACCGCCAAGATCTCGCTGGTGGACCAGAGCCGCGACAAGCTGGACAACGACAAGACCGTGTTTGAGGCGGTGTCCGGCGGCGCCGACATCTTGAGCGTGGGCCGTTTCGAAATGCCTTCGCGCGCTTATGTTGGCCGCTTCAACTTCAAGGGCTCGGACCAGCAGAAGATCGTTGGCAACCTGTCCGGTGGTGAACGTGGCCGTCTGCACCTGGCCAAGACCCTGCTGATGGGCGGCAACGTACTGCTGCTGGACGAACCGTCCAATGACCTGGACGTGGAAACCTTGCGTGCGCTGGAAGATGCGTTGCTGGAATTCGCCGGCTCGGTGATGGTGATCTCCCACGATCGCTGGTTCCTGGACCGTATCGCGACTCACATCCTGGCCTTCGAAGGCGATTCGCAGGTGACCTTCTTCGCGGGTAATTACCAGGAATATGAAGCGGACAAGAAGAAGCGACTGGGTGAAGAAGGCGCGAAGCCGAAACGTATCCGTTATAAGCCGCTGCACGGCTAAAACCGGGAAACCGGTGTCTGACCCGCTGGGTCGGACACCGGGTGTGCTGGAGCCGCTGGCCTAAAGAAATTTCCGGGTTTTCAAAAGGAGCCTAAATGCGCAAACAATTCCTATGCGGCCTGGTCCTCGCCAGCGCGGGCGCCATTGCGCACGAAGCCCCAATTGACAAGCTGGCCTGGCTGGCCGGTTGCTGGTCCCACACTGGCGCCGAAAAAGGCTCCGTCGAAATGTGGACCTTGCCCGCCGGCGGCACCATGCTTGGCGTAGCGCGTACCGTGAAGAACGGCAAAACGGTCGAATGGGAACACACCATGATCCGTGAAACCGAGCCGGGCATCTGGGCCTATGTGGCCAAACCAAGCCGGCAACTGGAAGCGGCCTTCCCGATCAAGTCGATCGGCGATGGTGAGGTGATCTTTGAAAACCCGCAGCATGACTTCCCGCAGCGGATCATTTACAAGCGCGATGGCGCCGATGGCATCAAGGCGCGCATCGAAGGCGTTTCGAAGGGCAAGGAAAAAGCCTTCGACTATCCAATGCAGCGAACCCAATGCCCGAATGGAGGGTGAGGCGGGCACAAGGACATTGGCAGCGCAAAGCTGCCGTTGTCGCACCCGGCCTCGATCGGGACTTTGCGGGGGGAAGCAGCTGTACTGCCCTCCCCCTCGACTCAGAAGCTAGCCTTCACGCCCAGGTTGAACGCGCCTTTGCGGCGGCCCTGGTCGATATCGTTCTTGCCGAAGTGTTCGTACTCCAGCACGCCCGACACTTTCTCGGTGAAGGCGTATTCAGCGCCAACCGAGGCGTACAGCGCGTTACGGCTGCTATCGCCGTTGTACGCGGAAGCCAGGCCGGTGGCATTCACGTCATTCTTGTTGTGGGACACACCCAGCTTGCCGGTGAATGCCAGCTGCTGGTTGACGGGGAAGGTGCCCTTGCCGGCCAGGTAGAAGGACTTGGCTTTGCCTTCGATGCTGCCGGTGCCGGCGCCGGTGGTGTAGTTATACGACTGCTTGCCGAAATCTACATAACCAGCTTCCACGCCCCAGGTCTTGTCGATCTGAACGCCACCGAAGATCTTGCCACCGTATTCGGTGCTCTTCTTGTCGCCGTCAGTGGTGTCGTTCGGCAAGGTGTACTTGTTCGAGTTCGCCACAACGCCGGCACCGATGTACGGCTTCAGCTCCTGGGCCTGGACGGATGCCGCGCCAAGGGCGACGGCGGAAGTGATGAGTGCGAATGCGAATTTTTTCATGTTCGTGATCTTTCAGCAAAAGTAAGTCGGACTTGCCTGGGATCGCGCTTCGTCTGTGGAAGTGCGATGGAAAGCACGATAACACTGCCAAAAGTTCAAGGGGGAGACGAACTGGTAAGAATTGTGTGCATTTGTAAGCGGCCTTGAATTACCAATGTTCAGCCCAAAATGAGCGAACTTCGCTTCAGATAAGCCGAAATGTCAGGTTAATGCGCGGGCCGCAGGGTTTCCGCTCTTTATTGATGCCATGCCGCCAGCAATGCTGGAGTTTTCCCGCCATTAACAGCAGGCTGCCGTTGGTCAGGTCGATCTTGACGGTTTTGGGCTGCTTTTTGTGCTTGAGAATGAAGGTGCGGGTGGTCCCAAAACTGACTGAGGCGATGGCCGGCTGGGGCCCCAGCTCCGGTTCATCGTCGCTGTGGAAGCCCATGCTGTCCTGCTCGTTGCGGTAGTAATTCAGCAGAAGGCTGTTGAAGCGCTTGCCAGTCGCTGCCTCGACGGCTCGCTTGATTTCAAGCTGCAGCGCAGTAAAAGGCAGCGGTTCGAAAGTGCGGCCCGAATAGGTGTAGCGCTGCTCGCCATACCAGGCACTCAGGCGCGGCTGCGCCACCTCGCGGCCAAACAGGAAAATGGTTTCCGCCTTCCATGCCGTTTCGTCGAGCAGGCCCTGCATAACTTGCGCGTTATCCACAGGCAGCGGCAGCTGCTGCATGAAATACAGTTCGCCGTCGTCGATCGGAATGGGCAATAACTCGGTTTCTGCAGAAAACAGGTCCATAGGCGTTATCATACGGCAATGAATAAACGTCAATTCCTCGGCGCCGTGGCAGCGGCCGGCGCTCTCCCCACGTTGGGCGCGGCAACTCCCAAGGTTGAGCGTGGTCCGGCATTGCTGACCGTCACCGGCGCCGTCGCCAAACCGAACCGCGGCAGCTTTGACCGCGTTGCGGACCAGATGATGCACCGCCAGCGCCTGACCTTCGACAAGGCCTTTACCTTCGATTTTGCCGCACTGGCTGCACTGCCGGCGATCACGATCAAGCCGACGCTCGAATACGACAGCCGGCCGCATACCCTGTCCGGCCCGCTGCTGGTGGACGTGCTGAAAGCTGCCGGGGCGCAAACGACCGACAGCAGCAACCTGATCTTGCGTGCGGTGGATGGCTATGCGGTCGCTGTCGGCATGGCGCGTGCCAAGGCGCAGCGCTTCATTGTCGCCACCCATCTGGATGGGGCGCCGATGGCGCTGGGCGGCCTCGGTCCCTTATGGGCGATCTATGATGCGGATCGCGTGCCGGAAATGGCAAGCAGGCCCGTCGGCGAGCGCTTCAGCCCCTGCCCCTGGGCCCTGTATCACATCGACGTTCAGGCGTAAGCTTCGGCCAGCGACATGACGCGCGGCGTGATCGCCACGCCGATGTCGCTGAAGATCTTGTTGATGATCGCCATATTGGCTTCGGCCTCTTCCGCCTTCCAGCCATTGAACAGGTCGGTGCCGTCTTTCTGGAAGTGCAGGTCCAGCACCTTGCCGCGGTCTTTGTGCGTGTAGCCGGAGCTGTGGACTTGCTTGAAGCCGCCAGCCGCCAGTGCTTCGAGCACGGAAGTTGGCGGGTTATCCGGGTCGGTTGCCATGTACACGCCGAAAGTCTTGCCAGGCGGTTTGGCGGCAATATCAACTTCGTAGATGCCAGGCGCCTTGGTGACAGACGTGGATTTCAAAAATAACATAGCGTTCCCCTAGAACTGTGTGTGGCTTTCCCCAAGTGGACTAGCTTATTGCTAACCGCCAATTTTGTCACCCGTCGAAACTAACTTTTTGCTCCACCACAACAGAAGCTGGAGCAAAAAGCATTACCTGCTCTTCAACTATACTTTTGCACTGCTGATTTGCAAGGACAGCGTCAGGGCTGGCCTGCCCGTTTGCGTTCTGCCAGTGCAAGCGTAGGCGGAACCAAGGCCCTGTACAACTGGCCGGTTGGCGCGTCCCATGCCATGACGGCATCTTGCTGTCGCAACACTGTTGCCATGTCGCCGCGCGCCACGGGGCCTGTCAGGGCAGGCGCTGCGCCGAGGCGGAAGGCATTTTCCATTGACTCTAGCGCAAGCGGCCGCGCCAGCTCGCGCGCGACGGCTTCCGGGATGCCCGCCGCCTGGTAGGCGCGCAAGGCAGCATCGATCACGGTCACCAGGTAGTTGCTCGCAAACACGGCAGCAGCGTGGTACACGGTCTTGGCGGCCGGATCGATTTGCACTGCCTTCGCACCGATTGCGGCCAGCGCCGGCATCAGCACATCCAACGCCTGCGGGTCACCTTCCACGCCGCAGAAGGTGCCGGCAAAACCCGCCGCCACCGCGTCAACGTCGGCAAAGCTGCGGATCGGATGCACGCTGGCGACGTAAGCGCCCGCAGCGCGCGCCGCTTGCAAGCGGTCGGATGCCAGCGCGCCGCTGCAATGGAATACTACCGCGCCCTGCAAAGGCACGGCGGCCGCCAATGCTGCGCAAGCCGGCACGATCTGGTCGTCGCTGACCGTCAACATGTAGACATCCGCTGGACGCAGCGCGCTTCCCGCGGCAAGCGGCGTTCCGGCCCCGATGAATGCCGCCGCCTGCGCAGCGCTGCCGGCTGAACGTGCCAGGACATCCTGCAGCGCAAAGGTGCCTGCCGCATGAAACAGGCGGCCCAGGACACGGCCAACGTGGCCGCCGCCGATGACTGTCAGTCCGCGCATCAGAAACTTGACCCTGGCTGTTTGAGAAATTCGATTTCTTCCGGCGTCGACTCGCGCCCGAGAATGGCGTTGCGATGCGGGAAGCGGCCGAAGCGGCGAATCACCTCGTAATGCTTCTTCGCGTAATCCAGCATGCCCGCATAGCCCGGCGCATCCGCCGCCAGCATTTCGAACAGGTCCACGCAGCGCATCTGCATCGACAGGTTCTCCGAATGCTCAAGCGGCATGTAGGAGAAGGCGCGCTGCGCTGGCGGCAAGGTCTGGTTGGCGCCCGAATCGTCCAGCGCCTTGGCCGCTTCCAGCGCCAGCGCGTCGCCGGCAAAGGCTTTCGGCGTGCCGCGATAGACATTGCGCGTGAACTGGTCCAGCACGATGATGCGCGCCAGCGTGCCTTGCGTACCTTCGTCGTCCCATTGCCGCAGCCCGCCCAGCAGGCCCTCTTCGATCACGTCGCCGAACTGCTGGAAGATTGCGCGGTCGAATGCATCGTCCTTGCGCCACCACTCGGGGCGCTGCATATTGTGGCCCCTGGCGCCGATCGGCAGGAACCAGAAATCGAGTACGTCTTGTGAATGAATGACCAAACTTGCCTCCTAGTTGCGTGCGTGGGTGACCTGGAAGCTGTCGATGCCTTCGTAGTGGGTCATCTCTTCCGCAATGCGCGACAGCGGCGAGCCGCTGCGCTTGCTCAGTGCCAGCGCGACAAAGCGCCATTCCAGCTTGCCCTGGTCCATGCCGATGGTCAGCGAGCCGCCGGCGATCTGGTAGCCGCGTTCCAGCGCCATGGCGCGCAGCTGGTCTTCCTTCGGCTCGAAGCCCGGCTTGAAGCGCATGGTAATGGCGATTGCATGGCGCGACGGCAGCCAGGCTTCCACCTTGGACAGGAAAATCATCGACATCGCGCACAGGAAAGCCAGCCCCATGGCGCCCAGGTAGAAACCCAGGCCAACGGCCACGCCGATCACCGAAGAAGCCCAGATCGATGCCGCCGTCGTCAGGCCGGAAATATTGAAGCCTTCGCGCATGATCACGCCCGCGCCCAGGAAACCAATGCCGGTCACAATGCCCTGCACCACGCGGGTCGGGTCGGTGCCCACCAGCTCGGACATATGGCCGCCGAACCACAGTGATGGATAGCCGCACACCACGGTCAGCGCCGCCGACGCCATGCACACCAGCCCATAAGTGCGCATCCCCGCCGCTCGGCCGTGATAAGAGCGCTCATAGCCAACCAGCAGGCCAAGCAGGAGCGCGCCGATGATATTCATCAGGATCACGAGGTTGGTCGCCATTTCGCCGGACGACCAGTAAGCACGCAGGAAATCTATGCTGGGCATAGCTGCCTCACTTTATGGTTTTGGTGTTTTCTTGGCTGCGAGCTGCTTTTCGAATGCTACATCGAGTTTGCTGACGCGTTTTACCTTTTGCGGCCCTTGTGCGTTGACGAAGGCCACAAAATCGTCCAGCTCCATCGGCGGGCAAAGCGGCGGCTGGCCAGGTCCTTCGGTCAGGAAGAAATGGCCGCTGCCGGTCATGGTCATCGAATAAGCCTGGTTGCCGGAGCGTTCTTTCAGGCGCGCCAGCGCGTTGGATGCTTTGGTGGAGCGGCTCATATTGCCTCCGTCCTTTCTTCCAGCCAGCGCAGCGCGTCGCCGCTGACATGGCGGGCGAGGCGCTGGCGCACGGTGGCGTGGTATTCGTTCAGCCAGTGCACTTCGTCTTCACGCAACAGGGATTTGTCGATGCAGCGCGTGTCAATCGGGCACAGGGTCAAGGTTTCAAAGCGCAGGAATTCGCCGAATTCCGACTCGGCTGCCGGCACGTTCAGCACAAGGTTTTCGATGCGGATGCCCCATTTGCCGGGACGGTAGATACCTGGCTCGTTGGAGGTGATCATGCCCGGCTCCATCGCGGTATGCGCGTCCGGCGGCGTCGATGGCGAAATCGACTGCGGGCCTTCATGCACATTGAGGAAGAAGCCGACGCCGTGACCGGTACCGTGACCGAAGTCAATGCCGGCAGCCCACAGCGGTGCGCGGGCAATCGCGTCCAGCATCGGCGATTTCACGCCGCGCGGGAACTGGGCGACAGACAGCGCCAGCATGCCTTTCAGGACCAGGGTGAAGTCGCGCTTGTGTTCCGCGCTGATGGCGCCGACCGGCACCACGCGGGTGATATCGGTGGTGCCGCCGGTATACTGCCCGCCGGAATCAAGCAGCAGCAAGCCATTCCCTTCCACCACGGCACTGCCTTCCACCGGTGCCCGGTAATGCATGATCGCGCCGTTGGCGTTGAAGCCGGCGATGGTGCCAAAGCTCGGGCTGACGAAGCCCGGACGGCGGCGGCGCGCTTCCAGCAAGTGCTGGCCAATGGCGTACTCGGTCAGCGGTTCGCGCTTCGGGTCGGCCAGGGTTTGCTCGAGCCAGCTGAAGAACTCGCACAAGGCGGCGCCATCCTGCTCCATCGTAGCGCGCACATGATCGGCTTCATGCGCAGTCTTGCGCGACTTGGCGAACGTGGTCGGGTTGACCGCTTCGATTATCTTCACGCCATCGGGCACGGACTGGCGCGTACCGAATGTGATACGGCGCGGGTCGAGCAGCAGCGCGCTGCCGGCCGGGATCGCGACTAGCGCCTGCGCTGCTTCTTCGTAAGGTTCGACAAAGACATTGTCGGCCGCCAGCAGCCCCGCCAGGCCCGGCTCGATCTTGCCGGCGCCGACGAACAGCATGGCGCGTTCCCGGTCGACCAGGGCGTGCGACAGGAAAATCGGGTTGTAGTTGACGTCCGAACCGCGCAGGTTGAACAGGTAGGCGATATCGTCCAGCGTGGAGATGATATGGTGAGTCGCGCCCTGGCGTGCCATTTCCGCACGCAAGGCTGCCAGCTTGGCCGCGCGCGATTTGTCGGCATAAGGACGCTGGTGTTCGTAGACCGGAGCATCCGGCAGGCTTGGGCGGTCGGTCCACACTTCATCCAGCAGGTCGAGGTCAGTGCGCATGGCGATGCCACGCGCCTGCAGCAGCCGCGCGATCGACAGGCCCAGTACTGCGCCATCCACCGCCAACACCTGGCCTGGCTTCAGGGTCTCGGCCAGCCAGTCGACATACTGCACGCTGGCGCCCGATGAAATTTTCATCAGCTTCACGCCAGTACTGGCCAGCTCCGCTTCCGCTTGCGTCCAATAACGGCCGTCAGTCCAGACGCCGGCAAAATCCTGGGTGATGATGAAAGTGCCAACCGAGCCGGTAAAACTCGACAGCCATTCCCGCCCCTGCCAACGCGCCGGCAAGTATTCGGACAAATGGGGATCGGAGGAAGGGACCATGCAGGCATCAACCAGATGGCGGCGCATCGCCGCGCGCATGGATTCAAGTCTGGTGCGGATTGATTCTTTCATAGCGCAATCATACCCCGATTGCGCCATAATGCTTGGCTGCCGCCGCTTTCAGGCGGCAATGGAGAGTGAATTGATACCTGACGATGTACGCGAAGAGATCATGCGCCGGCTCGCGGCGGCGGAAGCCGAACATAATGTGCGCGTCCTGCTGGCAGTAGAGTCGGGCAGCCGTGCCTGGGGCTTTGCCTCGCCGAATAGCGATTACGATGTGCGCTTCATTTACGCGCACCCGCGCGACTGGTATGTGGCGGTCGACCTGGAAGAGAAGCGCGATGTCATCGAATACAAGATCGTCGATGAAATCGACATCAACGGCTGGGACATTCGCAAGGCGCTGCGCCTGTTCCGCAAGTCGAATCCGGCTTTCGTCGAGTGGCTTCAGTCGCCGATCCTTTATCGCTCGCACGGTGGTTTCGCAGCGGGCGCCGGTGCGCTGCTCCCAAGCGTGTACTCTCTCGAGAGCGGGATTTACCACTACCGTAACATGGCCAAGACCACCTATCGCGACCATCTGCAAGCCGATATGGTGCGGTTGAAGAAGTACTTTTATGCCTTGCGCCCGCTGCTATGTGTACGCTGGCTGGAACGCTATAACACGCCCGCACCCATCGAGTTCGACAAGCTGTTGCACCTGCTTGCGGGCGAAGAGAAGCTTCTGGATGCCATCGCGCTACTTCTCGAGAAGAAGAAAGCCACACCAGAAACGGGACTGTCCGAGCCAGTCCCGTGCCTGAACCGGTTTATCGAGTCCGAACTCGACCGGCTTGAAAGTCCGGACGTTGTCCATGTACAGCGCGGCGATGTCAATGCCAGCCTGAACCAGCTATTCCACGCCGTCCTTGCCGAGCAGCCTTAGCCGAGCTACATGCGCGGCACGCCTTCGCGGTTCACCGTAATCGTCCGGCCTGGCTCGGAAGTGAGCTGGGCGCGGTGTTCGACACCACGGAACTCGTAAGTCACGTCCCAGTACTGCGGGGTGCGGCTCGGAATCGCCTCGCAGCGCTGCACATTCGCGTATTGCCTGCCGCTGTTCCGGCCCACATTGGAGCCGACCGCTGCACCGGCAATTGCGCCGCCAACCGTGGCCAGGTCACGGCCGGAACCACCGCCGACCTGGTGGCCCAGCACGCCACCAATCAGGGCACCGGCAATCGCGCCGGCCGTGCCGCTGCCGCCAGAAGCTTCGACTTGCTGCTGTTCGACCCAGCACCGTTGCTCCGGCGGGCCAACGACGACACGGGTGGACGTGATGGGAGCTTCATACACACGCTCGCGCGGACGGACCCTGTATTCATACGTTGCCTCCGGAGCGGGCTCGGGCGCATACGCCATCTCATCGTTGTAGCGCCGGCGAGGCAGGGCCCGGATTGACGAAATACTGTTGTTCAATCCCGAACCGCGCAGCGATTCATAACTGCCGGGGCGCAGGATCTTGCACTCGCCTTCGAAGTTCGGATCTTCGCAGACTTCCCAGCGTCCGCCTTCAACCACGATCGATGATGTGCGGTCGTCAAATCCTGCAGCACGCAGGTCACGGGCCGAATTATTGAGCTGGATAGGCCGGCCACGCCAGCCCTCTCCCGGATACAGTGTGATTTGTGCAAAGGCTTGGGCGCCCAGCAAGGCAAGAACGGTTGCCAGCGCAGTTCTGATTGGAAAGTTCATGATGTCCTCCGATACAGATCAGGTGTGCCCAGCATGCCGCGGCATGCTGGGCTGGTCTGTTCGGGAACACGCCTTACTTAGTAAATGGAACCCCCAGGCTGAGTCGAGCTCAACACCCCCTTGATGGCTGAGATGTTGTAGTTCACGGTAGAGTTGCCGTAGCTGGCCCAGTTGGTCAGGTTAAAGCTGCCGCTGCCAGACAAGCGCTGCACGCCAAGGTTGCGATAGGTGAGCGGCGTCTTTGGCTTGCAGACTTCCGGTACCCCGACAGTATTGAGGAAATAGGCAGAGCCGCTGCCCACACGTGTGGCGTTGCCGTTTTCCACCAGCAGGGCAGTTTCCACGTCGATGCCGATGCCATGCGTCATAGGCGTCCAGCCATCGTTCACGATGCGCGCCATGAAGGTCACCAGGCGGCCCATGCGGTCACGCGAGTCGAGGTGCATATCGGAAATCATATTGCCCATGCCGGGCAGTGCCACGAAGTCGCGTCCAAGCGATACCGACCTGTCATATGGGTTGGCCAGCGCCTGGGGCGAGGTGATCGAGCCGTTGAGGGCGGTGAACACGTACTGGCTCAGCACCGCCAGCCCGGCACTGGTGCCGCCGATCGGGATATTCTTGTTGGCCAAGCCCTGGATGGCCGCTTGCAGAGGCGTGCCTTTCCACTCTTCCCAGTAATTGGCCTGGTCGCCGCCGGCTATCCACAACGCTTCGGCATTGCGCACACGCTCCAGCACGAAGGGGTCGTTGGCCGCTGCGCGGTTAGGGATGATCAGGGTTTCAACCGAGGTTACGCCGTTGCCGAAGGCGTAGATGTAGGGGTTATAGGCATCCGTGCCGGTGGCGCGGATCACGACAAAATTGCCACCGCCTGCCTTCTGGATCATCCAGCGGAATGCGTCGTCCACATCGGTTCCCCCGCCCATCAGTACCAAGGAAGGCTGCGCCGGTTGCGGCCGCGTCACATTGGTGGGGTCGCCTACCACATAGAACTCATATTTCTTTGCAGATTGCGCCGAAGCCGAGACGCACAGGGACATCACAAACAGGAAGAGGGCAGGCAGTGAACGCATGGCAAACTCCGCTGAAGTTGTAAATATGCAAACTGATTATACTCATCGGCGGCTGCCTGTGCCGCACTAGTTTACGTTCGTGCGCGGGATTTCCCAGGAAAAACATACAATATAAGCAACATCCCCATCCTGTTGGAAATCAATGAAACTGAAAAACAGACTCCTTGCGATTGCCGTGTCGGCACTGTGCGTGACTTCGCCGGCCTGGGCAGCAACCGTCAACCCGGTCCCGGCGAAGGCCGAACTGAAACTGAAAGACGGCATCAACGATATCAAGACCGGCGACATGGTCATCCGTATCGTCAAAGCCTACATCTCGACTGCAACTGCGAGCAGCCATGACATCTATACCGTCTACATACTGCCCGAGAAAAATGAGACTCAATGGCTGCTCGTAACGAATCCAGGCGGCGATGGATATGACTTCAACTTTTCGAATTCGGAATCCGGCGACTCCATCCGCAGGGCGGTGACCTTTTACAAGGACAGCGACGGCCTTTACGCAGTCCAGGCCGAAAAGGAAGGGCTGCAGGAAGCTGCCAACAATATGAAGAAGACCAACGTGAAGATTCGCGTGTTCCAGTTCAACCAGAACTGGGATGTCCCCATGTTCAATAACGCTGGAGAAATGAAGACCAAAGCGCGGTATATGGACGCGAGCGAAGCCCTCCGAAAAGAGTTCTTTGTTAAATGAGCCGAGGAAAATCGTTAATGAAGAAAATTGCTGCGCTTTGCGGACTGATGGGCGTTCTCGCCACGGCACAAGCACAAGAGGAACCGGTGGTCGGGATCTGGCAAAAACTCGCGGTCAGCGACAAGGGTTTCAGGCTGGTGGCGCGCACCAATTACATCTTCACCAACAAACCGCTTGCAAAAGAAACCGTGTTTTCGGCTATCCGGGTTGCAGACCCGCTCGACGTGATCTGCTGCCTCAAGGTGAAAAACCTGAAACCGCTCAACCTCCAGGAGGTGATTGCCAAATACAGCGTCGACGAAGAATTTGTCTCCCACATGAAAAACATCAAGGGTGCGGAATTCATGTACGAGGCGGTGCCGGTGAACAAGGCAGAATGGAATCCATTGATGGGCATTATCATGCGCAACGATAAAAACCCGGATGATCAATCGCCATATACTGCACCCGTCATTTCGGCCAGGCTCGGCGAGGAGGATGAAAAGCTGAAGAAACTGGAACTTGGCCCGACCAAGGCCAAGCTCAAAATCACCTATCCAAAAAACGACAACAAGGCGATCTACCAGTTCACCATCAATAACAAGAAGATCATCCTCTCCGAAGAAACCTTCCCGCACGATTGAGCTCGGGGCTCAAGCTTCGAAGCGGCGCAGCCCGTCCAGGTCAAGGATGCGGATGCCGCCGTAGTCCACGCGCAACAGGCCCTGCTTTTCGAGTACTTGCAGGGCCTGATTCGCGCGCTGGCGTGATGAGCCCGACAGCAGGCCGACCTCTTCCTGCGAAATCTGCACCAGCCGTTCGATGCCGGGATACAGGTGAGAATTGAATAGTGACGCCAGGCAGCGTGCAACGCGCGTGTCCGGGTCCAGCAAACGTTCGTTTTCCACCATGCCGATGAACTGACCCAATCGTTCGTTGAGCTGCATCAAGAGGAACCTGGTGAAGGGTAGGCTATTCTCGAGCAGGTAGTGGAAGGTGGCGGCCGGCATGCGTGCAATGCGGCTGTCGCGCAGGGTCATGGCGTCATATCGACGACGTTCATCTTTGAGTAATGAACCTTCACCGAACCAGCCGCCCGGTGGCACTCCAGTAAATGTGACGCTCTTTCCGTTTGGCGAAAAATTATTCATTTTCACCATGCCCGAAATAATGCCGATCCAATTATCGACAATCTCGCCTTTATGGCAAACGAAGCCGCCCTTGGGGATAAATTCCTCGTAACAGGTGGCCTCTACGCGAGCCAGCTGCTCCTCTGTGAGCACGGGGGCCCAGGTGGAACTGCGTATGGCTTCGATCAGGCTCGGTTCAGTTTTCATTGTTGTTGCGTCGCACCATCAAAAGTCGTCGAATTGTCTTTGAAATGACAACTTTGCGACATAGCTCACGCTAATATCATCACACAAAAAGCGCAGTACAACTAAAAAGCGCACCTAAAAATCCAAGGAGACACCGTGCAGGATAATCTGACGACCTTCCCTCGCAGGCTGCTTCAGCATGGCAAGGAGCGGCCGCACAAGCCTGCGTTCCGCGAAAAGGACC